>VOFJ01001409.1_pt1 | contig 114127 bp, 196 predicted proteins | sample 5384081 | NCBI WGS metagenome assembly VOFJ01 (sample SAMN12384729, study PRJNA508395) | human gut metagenome | isolation source: healthy gut I | host: Homo sapiens
GAAGCTTGGAGATGTGGGAGATGGTGGTGACGCAGTATTAAATGATGCGGATGGTCCGGTTGTGAAGGAAGGTAGCATAGAGCAGTTAAGTGAAATAGAATATAAAGAGTTAACAGGATATGAATATTTAGATACGCAGTTAGGCAACTTAAAGGATAAAGTTAAATTAAATCAGTATCAATCAGCAGAAAGTGTTAATGATTGGTGGGCAAATAATGGGTATGACAGACCACCATATACGCCGAAAACGGTGGTACAAGATATAACATTAGATTGTGATACGATTTTTGTGAGAGTGTATGATGGTAATATATCTGGATTAAGAGGTGGCTGGGTAATGTGCGCAGAAGACATTAAAGGATTAACCCCAGAACAAATACAACAAAAATTTGCATTACCATCAACACCCAAATATATAGGAGAGGTAAAATTGAAAGCAGGAAGTAATATTAGAATGGGAGAGGTAAACCCTAACTATGGATTTAATGGTGGCGGAATTTCAATTTGATTTAAAAGGTCAATACATTGGAGAATTTAAAGAAATAGGAAGTTTAGTAGATTGGAGTATGGGAAAAAAAAAAAAAATATAAGTTTTGATAAAAATATACTTTATATAGGTGATAAAAATATTGTTTTTGAAGATGAAATATTTCAAGTGAAAATTGAGGATGACAAAATATATGTTTTATTAGATATTAAGCCGAAAGAAAAAATTAACCTATGATGATTGTAATAATGTTTTTTGTTATTCTGGGAAAGGACGAAAAATATGGCAGATAGGAGTGAGACCGAAAGGAAATCAACCGTATATACAATGATAAATTTTGATGATAAATATCTTTATGCGAATGACTTTATGGGAAGAAGATATTATATTGATAAAAATACAGGAGAAATACAAGGGATGATGATTGCAAAATAAAATTGATGAATAAGCAATGCCTGCTGATTAAGAATATATCTGTAATTTCTAACTTTTATGTTTGCATCGTTCATACCATAAATCAGAACAAATGCAGAGGCGTACAAAGTATTCGTCTCTGAATCCAGAGCAGAAGATAAAGGATGACCCAAAATGCCTTTGCATTTGCGGCATCCGCAATGATTCCAATCGGCCAGGCATCCACAGCGGGAAATCTGACATTCAAAAGCACAGCAACAATAGTCGCCAAAGAAGGCATCTCAATGGGAGCCGGAGCCGGTGCGCAGAAGATAACCACAGATGTGACAGGAAATGATACAGCAGGAATGGTTGCCGGTATGGTTGCGAGTGGAGTGACAGCAAAAGGGCTGAATGGAATTGAAGCAGAGGCGAACAAGCTGGCGAAAGCCCCAAAAGGGATTGATGGAGTAACCGAGGGAGCTGGAAATTTAGCGGAAGATGTGGGGAAAGCCGGAAAAGGGCTCGAGGGAGCAGCCAAGGGAGCCGAGAGTGCAGCGGAAGATGCTGGGAAGGTTGTTGAGACCAGCTATGGGAAGTCAAGGGAAATAATTCAATGTAGATGATATTAATTCAAAAAGAAGTAGCTAAGGTAGAAGAAAAAGTGCCCGTTAGCGACGCCGTAATGAAAAGTTTAGAGGGTAGTGGATTGACTTCTGATAGAATTAAAGAAATTCGTGATTTGCCAAAGCCAGATTATTCAAAAGGGGAATTTGTAAATCGTGATGTGAACAAGCCTGACCCTAAAACATATTTAAATCCAGACTACTATCAGAAACATTTAGAACCGTTTGAAAAAAACTGGTTGCTATAGAATTCAAAGAACCGATCCAATGTTACCAGATGATCAATATGGTGGTGTTTTTGGGACATAATAGTGGCTTGTTTGTTACCTCTGGAGAAGACATGATGAAGGTCTTAAAAGAGGCAGATGGTGATGTTTCAAAATTGGAAAAAAATATTTGGAATGGATGAAGGTGATTGGGGTAAAAACCCTGTAATCATACGGGTTGATGATCCGCAACATTTAAGAATTCCAGATGGTAATGAAATGGGAGCTTGGACAAAATACTACATTCTGGTGGATTTACTTCTGGAAATCAAGCAGAAGCTGTTATTGATTCAGTCCCTAGAGGAGAATATCAGGTGATGAAGTTTAATAATCCAGAGTTAATGAATTGGATGAAAAAAAGGAATAGGTGAGTGATATGGAGATATTAAAGAGAGACCAAGGTATAATTGTTCTTAATCAATATGGAAAATCATATATACGCTTTATGGCTGGTGGTATATCAGATAAATTGTATCAGATTGAGATTTCTCAAGAAGAACTAGATTTAGTTATGAATTCTTCAGTAAATGGTGAGTTAATAGTAAATAGGCATATGAATTTGGAGCCAAGCTTACCAGATGGGCTAGAAGATAGAGTTATAATTGATTATTTATCTTTTTCGACCGATTACTCTGATAGAAGAAAGCAGGCTATATTGGATAAGCTTCACAAATATGGGGATATCTTCAATGAATTTTATTATTATGTTTTAAGAGAATCATTCGAAGATGGAGTTGTAGAATCTGGATATTATGCAAGTAAGCTAGTAGAAGATTTTTCTTTGAGTCCGTTGGGCGCGTACAACTATCTTATTTATTTGAGAGAAGATCCACAAAATGCTCTTGCAGATTTAAAAGCAGGATTACCAAGAAAGTAGGTGTGTAGATGAGCGGACCCAAGGTTGATTACGCTAAATTGCGCGAACAAGAGATGGCTAGTCTTGCAGAGGCAAGAGGGCGTCGTCTCAAGGTGGCGGATAAAATTCAAAAAAAATGATTAATCAGATTGATTCATGCTTAGGGGAGATGTGGATTTGATGTTCCAAGATCCCCAGATTGGACCAAGTTGTAAAAAAATACAAGAACTTCAGGCACAGTATAAAAAAAGAATTGCAAGCTCTTTATAATACCGTAAAGCATGGAACAGAGTTGTTAGATGTTGACGCTATATTGCATGGAGGAGAGGTTTTATTAAGAAGATTTGGCGAAAATACTCAGGAAGAGTTTTACAGATTATTAATAAGCTTGTAGCTACAAGTCAACAGTATCAACGATTGCAAGAAGAAAAGAAATTCTGGCTCAAACAAAGCGAAAGAAAATAGCTAGAATTTCTAATGATAAAGGCGTTGATATTGCTGTTAGCGATGCAGATATTCAGGAGCAAATATCTGTATTTGATGATGAAATAAAAGAATTTATGACTAGTCCTATGACAAGCAAACATAAGAATTCAATTTTATTGATAAACCAAGATTTGCATGAATTAGAGGTCAGTGATTTAGATAATGATCGTAAGAGTAAAAAGAATTCAAAGGTTATGGCTTGCTGTATTATTTGGATGATGAAGATGAAGTATATAGTGATGAATTTAGGGTTCTAGTATCTAAGAAAGGTAAGTGTGGATGGAAAAGAGATGAAAATTTTAGTCCATGTAGCATTATGATAGAGGAGTTTGATTAATCTTTACACATGCAAACTAAGCCTCCCCACGGGCAGGCTTAAATCCTTAGTCTCACTACCAGACATTTAACAGAACTTCTTAGGTTCATAAGGTTTACTATCCCGTAACACGGCATAAATTACGGTGGTAAGCTTTCTTGCCACGGCTCCTGTGGCAGTTAAGTGATGTTTACCTTGGTCACGTTTCTTTTTTTGTAATATGCATTCAACGGGCTATTGTGAAAAGAGCAGGTGGTAGCCGCAAGAAAAATGGCATGTCTTAAGTAAGGTGAACCACGTTTTGACATATGGTTATGTGTGCTGTTAAATTCACCCGACTGACGTACAGTTGGATCAATGCCAGCAAAGGCAATTAATGAAGAGGAATTTTTAAATCTGCTTATATCACCGATTTCAGCAAGAATAGTAGCTGCACCAATCATGCCTATCCCGGGAATGGTATGAAGATAACAATCAAACTTCTCGTAGTACTCAAGAATCTGGCAGTCAAGAGCTTCAATCTGCTTATCAAGAAAATTCATTCTGTCAATGAGCTGTTTTAACTGGAAAGAGAAAGCATCCTGTGCTATCTTAATACCAAAGGTATCAGCTGCAGCTTCTTTGATGGAAATGGCTTTAGCTTTGGTAAGTCGGTTGTGGCTCTTATCTTTTATGATTTCAAAGAGCTCATCTATTGGTGCATTCTCAATATTCTCAGGGGTGAGATACTTTTCCAGAATGCCCATGGATGTGCTCACCCAAAAGAGAAGAAAACTGTTTTTCATACTCTGGGAAGATTTGTTCCATAATTGTACCGATTCGGAGCTTAATTTCAGTTCTGGAAGAAATGACAGAATCACGATAACGACATAACTGACGCATGGCAAGGATGTTTTCATCAGCCATGGAAGTAGTCCCAAACTGACCGAAACGTATCACTTCTGCAATTAAAAAAGAGTCAATTGAATCGTTTTTGGTTTGTCGTATATACATTTTTCTTAAAGAATCAGACTGGATAGGATTGATTACACAGATGGTATATCCTTTTGCTTTTTAGAAATGAATAAATGGGATACCAGTAATGACCTATAGCTTCCATGCCAAATACACAAGGGAATTACCGATGTTTTTGAAGATAAAGCTCATAAGAGAATCTGCACCTTTGTGTGTAGTTGCAAAGCGAAGAGAACGGCCGATTTGTTTGCCTTCAGGTGAAACAATGGATGCTTCATGATGATTTTTGCCAATATCAATGCCTACGATGTACATAATTGAAATCCTTTCTAATGTGAATTGTAAGTAGATAGAATCCTCACTTCAATGCGGGTTACAATCTGGTTAGATATACGAAGTACAGCACAAATGCTGTCAACATCCAGCTAATACGCAAAATCCTGCAAAGCAGAGGGAGCAGTCTCAATGAACGAAGTCACAAGTGCTTCAAGAGTGGTGACGCACACCTCTATCTATTACAGGATAATTGTGAAATAGGGAAAAAAAAAAAAGCAATAGATAGAAAAAGACTGCTTTGATTCCTATGTGTTTAGCATACCAGAGTGGTGGTAAAACTACTTATAAGATTCTTAATACATCTTCAGCAGAAGATGTAAATAAGATATTTAAAGACACAATGGGATATGAGCCACCCTATAAACCAGGAACAAGTGTAACAGAAATTCAATTAACAGAAAATGCAACATATGTGCGTGTTTACGATAAAGTAAATTCAAGGATGCAAGGTGGTTGGGTTATGAAAGCAGAGGATATTGTTGGATTAACGCCACAGGAAATACAGAATAAATTTGCATTGCCCAATACACCTAAATATATATGTGATGTTAATTTGGAAGCAGTAACACGATTGAGAACTGGAGAAGTTAATCCTCTATTTGGATTTGATGGTGGTGGACAACAGTATGATTTAATAATAAATGGAAAAAACGTTGGTACATTTACTAATGAAAGGATTATTGGACAATGATAGAAATTCAAAATAATAAAATATTGTTAGATGGAAAAGAATTGCAATTTGATAATAAAATTATTGAGGCCGCAGAATATATGAAGGAAAAGTAGTTATCGTGTTTGAAACTGATGAAGATGGCGGATATGATAATGTGTTTTGTTATACGCAAGATTTACAATTGCTTTGGAGAATAAAACCAGCACCAGTCGCTATTGGCGGAACTGCTAGAAGTCCGTATGTGGGAGTTGATATAGTAGAAGGTAATTGTAGAGCAATTGATTTTTTATGGAAGGCGATTTAAGGTTAATCTTGAAAATGGAGAAATAATTTCAAAAGATATAGTTCGATAATATTTATTTTGGATATACTGATATACGCACTTTTAGCAATAGAATGTTGTGAAAGGGTGTGTGTTGTGAAAGTATTATTATAAACGGTGAATGGAGTTCAATGGGAGATATGTTCCGAAGGTGCTGGATCAGGAAGACTAACTATTAAAAAGTTAAGCCTTAAACTGATATTTTTTGAATAAAGTACAGAAATGTATTTTAGATATATTTGGAACTCAGTTAGAGTTCCTTGAACCTTGAAAACTGTGTATGACAAAAAAAAGAGCATCGTGATAGGTGCTCAAAAAAAAAGGAGTATTGAATTAGAAAGATTTAAGCTGCTTTTATGTATTGCTGCTTTGTTTTTTCAAGATGATAAATCACTCGAACCAATTTCTTTACAGCGTGTGATATGGCAACATTGTAATGTTTACCTTCCGCTCGTTTTTTAGCAAGATAGGCTGCAAATGTTGGATCCCAGTGGCAGACATATTTGGTGGCATTATACAAAGCGTATCGCAGGTATCTGGAGCCACGTTTTTCCATATGTGCGTAGGCACCATCCAGTTGTCCGGATTGATATGTTGATGGCGAAAAGCCGGCATAAGCTAAGATCTTATCAGGAGAATCAAAACGATTGAAATCACCGATCTCGGCAATAATCATAGCTCCCATGCGATAGTTGATTCCAGGAATGCTAAGAATTGGAGAGTTGATTTCATCCATGATGATTTTAATCTCATTTTCGATTTCATCAATCTCTGAATCAAGGTTCCTGAATAAGTTTGATGGTGTGCTTCAATTCAAGAGATTTGGCTGGCATATTTGAGCCGATAGAAGCTCTTGCAGAATCTCTGAAAGTAATAGCAGTATCTTTACCATATCGACCTTTGGAAGATTCGGAAAGAAGATTTGTAAGTCTGGTAAGGTGTGCAGTGGCTACATGTTTAGCACTGGGAAATTCAGAAAGCAATGCATAAACAGATGCCATATGAAGTGTTGGTACAAGTTTTTCTAATTCAGGGAATAAGATACAGACCAGTCTTGAAACGGAAGTTTTCAGCTTGGCACGGTCTTTTACTTTATCAAAACGATAACGAGTTAATGACTTTAACTCTTCGTTGTGGTAAGATGTGTCTGAGTAGGACTTTAAGTTCACATCAGACATGAGCATGGAAGCAATCGTGCGGGCATCTACTTTATCCGTTTTCGTCTGTCTAAGGCTTAGACTTTTTCTGTACAGATTTGTATGTAACGGATTGATAACACATGGAGGTGGGCAGACCTTTATCAATGAGATATCCAAGGAGATTGTAACTATAGTGTCCAGTGGCTTCCAGTCCTACTTTTTACTTTTGTCACATCATCCATAACGGATTCAATCTTTTTGATAAAGATCATTAAAACCATCTAAGTTGTTGAAGATGGTAAATGCTTTAAACAACACTTCGCTATCAGAGTTGGTGATAAAGCAATCATGCTTATCCTTTGCAACATCAATTCCGACGTAAATCATAAAAAATCTCCTTAAAAAAGTATTAATGCTGTTTTAGAACCACAGGGAACTCCTTGTGATTGTAACCTCGTTCTAAATAAACCGTCATGCGGTATCTAACTGATTAACAAATGAACAAAGAGACTGTGGTTGGAGCCTTTCTTAAACCATCAAGTGGTAGGAGATGTGAAACCAATCCACAGCATCTTATATATCATAGTCGAACCTACAGAAGAGGTAAAGAATGGACTATGACCTAATAGTTGTAAAGACCTTGGAGAGGGTCTATAAAAACTACTACTATATAATACGAGGTGAAAAAATGAAGTTTGAAAAAGTATTTAATAATAAAAAAATATGTTCGAAAAAAAAATAGAAAGTATGGGGGAGGGGCTTGCTTTTTGTTTGAAATATCAGTTGTTGATAAAAAGAGTAGGACAAAATTACCATTTATTTTTTTTGAGGATAAGCGAAAGCCTCCGTTGGATATAGCAATTAATCCAGACGATGGAATGATAGAGTATATTAGTTATTTTGCTCAAGATGAAATGATTAATAATATTAGTGATATTCCCGAAATTATAAATGAGGATATGGGAATTAGTATATGTAATAAAGATTTCAATGAGGATAATATGAATGTTACCGTAGATGGGAGATTCAAATTTTGGAAATTAGAAAATACAATTTTGATATTGAAAAATGATATTGAGGAACTTGTGCTAAATGCATATAGGATTAATGATTTAAATAATTTATTGTTTCTAGGAGATGATTTTGTTGGAATAGAATTTAAAAATTTGAATCAAGAGGAAATACTAGAAATTCATAATTCGAAATGTTTGCTATAATTAATTATGGTTATATTTTCGGACATCCACAACCTACAACTTTTTGCAAGTCTATTAATTAACCATCATGGCTGTTGCGAAGCAATTAAGAATCCATGATGTTAATTAATAGACACTAGTGAAATTTTGCCGAGTTGGGTATACGAACGAACATTGAAAAATGACATGCTGATGTAACGCACTCTTAGTAACAAAATGTTGCGAAAGGGTGCGTTTTTCTGTGAAGGTATTTTTATAAATGGTAAGGGTATTTTATAAAAGTCAGTATTACAAGCGGTATTTCAGACATAAAAAATGGTCTCTAAAAAGCGGTAATCCATTTACAGATTTTCTTCGTTATACTGATAATTTTAAGAGATGCATTTCTGTATAATGATGAAATCGTTGTACTCAGACCAAAGTGTCGGACAAAGTTTTTAGCCTTTTGCTGGAAAACTATACAGTATCTGCATTTCTGCTAATGGAGAAATATAGATGTTCCACAGAACTGACGTTTTGATAAGTGCTTGAAAACCTTATAATATCTGATTTTATGTAAGAAGCATCCGACCCTGCATTTATTATTTCAGTACGAGGTTTTATATTAAATTTCTTCATATTGTGGTGGTATGAGGTGAAAAGATATGAATGAAAAATCTGACATTCAAAAGCACAGCAACAATAGTCGCAAAAAGAAGGCAGCTCAATGGGAGCCGATGCGCAGAAGATAACCACAGATGTGACAGGAAATGATACAGCAGGAATGTCTGTTGATGAACATTCTAATACACTAAAGACGTTGGATGAGGTATTTGAAGGAAATAGGTTAGATTATGACAATACTGCATTTAAAATAAGAAGTGGAGTTGATGGAGTCTCAAAATCTGTAGGTAATGCTGATATAGTATATGGCAAAATAACATATATATTAGATGACGTAGATGGAGATATTTTGGGAATATATGATGCTAAAACAGGAGTACTAACCCAGCAATTTGTATATGATTCAGATTTGGGTTGGTTATTAAAATGAATTGAGGAGAATTGAGGATGGCGATATGTATTGTGAATATGGTGGCTTAAAATACAAAATTAAAAAAAGAAAAATAATAAATACATAATTACATCAAGAGTAAGAAAGGAGGGATTTACAAATTATATTGATGTACTAGGAAATAAGCACTCTGAGTTATATATGAAAATTGTTAAGGCAAACGAGGTAGATATAATATACAATGAAGATGTATTTATAAAATATAAAGATAAATATTTTCAATTATTTGCAGATAAAGTATCTAGAAATGCAGTGCTTGCTGATTCATATATGATATGGACCAATTCAGAGCAATTGGCACAGGAATATATTTTTGAAAAGAAAGAGCAATTCGTATTTATTAAGTATATAACAAGAAAAGAAATTGGAGCTGTAAAAATAGTGAAAACTCCAGTATTGGATTTTAAAGATATTGAGCAATCGGAAGAGATAATAGAGGGAGATGCTTTAGATAGTTGGCTTTCTGAATTAATTTAAATTTATGTATCCGCATAATTAGTCAGTGTATCAGCGGGATTCCAAGATCTAAAAAGGTTTTGAAATCCTATTGTGTCTTACCGGAAATCAGCCTAAAAGTTCATCCAAAAGTTAATAGAGTTAGGAATTGGCGAAGATGTTGCAGAAGACTTGCTCAAGGATTATTTGAATTGGAAAGAAAGACCGGAAATTATAGGAGAAAACAATATTTCAGATGGTGTTGAAATTGCGGGAAATAATGTAACATCTAAATATGGATATTATGGAAAGGCTGCGGCATGGGATGTTGGTGATGTTCTTATGAAAGGTGGAGCAGGGCAGATGAATACAATTTATAGTTGGGGAACTTTGAAAGATACAGGAATAATTTCGGATTTAGGTACAGCAGTAATTAATTAGTGGAAAGGAAAATAATGAGTAATATATTAAATGAAGAGATTAAAAAAAAATTTATATGGAATTGTTCAAGAAAATATAGACGATTATGAATATTTCCATTTTGGAGAATTTGTCGAAAAGCCAAATCAGTGTGGGTGCTTTGAACGGAATGGAAATTGGTACACATACGTAATAGACGAAAAAGAATTTTTGCACATTTGGAGGACCATACAGTAGAAACGGAATAATATGTGCTTGTACAATGATATTACCAATTACAATGGTAAAAGAACAGTACAATTTTACTGAAGAGGAATTTAATATTTATTTGCATAATCATTTTCATTCATTAGAAGAAATAGATAAAAATGTAAATTCCAACAAGGCATGATAAAAAAGTCAGAGAGACATTTCGAGTGAGGGAGATTTTTGGTATGCGTTTTTAGATAAATATTTACAAACACGCGGTTGGTTATAATTTTAATTATGTCTTCACATAAGAACACCTGCCACCTAAACAATTAATCACGTAATCACCGATCTTTAAATTAATCGGAATGGCTCTCACTGAAGGTGATGAAATACATGGAGATTAGTTAAAAGAACATATGGCGAAATTTGCATCTTGGTGAAGTATATATAACAATCCTGTCAGCCATCCACAGCGCGAAATCTGACATTCAAAAGCACAGCAACAATAGTCGCCAAAGAAGGCATCTCAATGGGAGCCGGAGCCGGTGCGCAGAAGATAACCACAGATGTGACAGGAAATGATACAGCAGGAATGGTTGCCGGTATGGTTGCAAGTGGAGTAACTGCAAAGGGGCTGAATGGAATTGAAGCAGAGGCGAACAAGCTGGCGAAAGCCCCAAAAGGGATTGATGGAGTAACCGAGGGAACCGGAAATGTAGCGGAAGATGTTGGGAAGGTTGTTGAGTGGTAAGGCTATAGGTACTGATGAATTAGTTGTAAGAGATACTAAATTTTTAGATGCAGATGAAAATATTGATTGGGAAAAGTGGGCACCAAATGGTGGGGCGAGTACCAGGAACAATCAAGGAAAATCAAACTATTCCTGCAGGAACTATTATTGACAGATATGGAAGTCAATGGGGAAAATATACATCACCAGCAGGAGTACCATATGAACAAAGGGCACTTCCATATATTGAGAACCCAAATGCATATCATAAATATGAAGTATTAAAACCAATTGATAACGTTACAATATCTGAGATTGCACCTGCATTTGAACAAGTTGGGGGTGGAATACAGTATGAATTACCCAATAATATTAAAAAATTAAAAAGAATTAGACTATATAAAGGAGATTAAATAAATGACTAGAGAGGTATTAGAAAAAAAATTAAAAATAGCTGGAATTCCAGATTATATTTATAATCTGACAGGACAAGGAAAAAAATGATGAATGTTTATGCTTGGAAAAAATTCAGGATAAGTGGTCGGTTTATTATTTAGAAAGAGGTATTAAGACAACAAATGAAATTTTTTGACTCTGAAAATGATGCGTGTCAATTTTTGTATGACCAATTAATGAATTAAAAAACATATTATTAGGGTTATACTCTGGAACTCCCAACAACCTATAGCCTCTGCATGTCTATTAATTAACCATCATAGCTGTTGCGAAGCAATTAAGAATCCATGATGTTAATTAATAGACACTAGCGAAATTTTGCCGAGCTGGGTATACGAACAAATATTGCAAAATGAATATGCTGATGTAACGCACTCCTAGCAACAGAATATTGCGAAAGCTTTGAAGCAAAAAGAAAAAAACAATCCTCAGGGCACAAACAGCTCTGAGGGATTTTTTTTTTCGCAAAAAATGAAAAAAAAGTAGAGAAATTTTTCCGGTGTGACTGCTGTGTGACCACCATAGTGTATACTGTAATGTAGAAAGAAATAACAAAGAAAACGATATTAAATCGGGAATAAAATGTGAGGTGAAGAGTGATTAATGAGAAAACTGAATTTTTACCACTGGGAAGTATCGTGGTTGTAAAGGGATATTAATTCCTGTTGACAATATTAAATTAAATAAATAGGGAAATTAATGTGTATGAATAATATTACAAAAAAAATAGATTGATTCAGGTTGGAAAGAACAACGAAAAATTAATACTGATTTGATCCGAAAGAAATATGATGAAATTGGATTAGAATATCCAGAAGTTGTAGATAAATTCTTAAAAAAGAATATGGCATGTTAAATATAAATCCTAGAGATAAGTGCTATTTTGATGTTTCGTTTAATGCAATCAAAGCAATTGGATGTAATCTTGATGGTTCATATTTTTAAAGAGTGTTTAGCTGAATATGATATAAATGAAACAGTATATCCAATTGGAGAAGCTTGTAGAAAGAATTTATTAGTACTAATGACATTAACAGAATCGTTTTATTGTTTTACAGATGGGCTATTATTATTTTTGGGTGGTTCAGTTGATGAAATGCTTGATTGTATAGTAGGAGAATGTAGAAAGCCAATAGAAATTGAATAAGGTGATAATTGATGAAGATAAAATTCCAAAAGATATGTCAAATGGGATATATATTCAGTTTGAGGTATCCAGAATTGATATTTGGTAATATCAAATGCAATTTGATAATGAAATTATTGAGGCTGCAGAACATGAAGGAAAAGTATAGAGATTTCCATTTTGGAGAATTTATCGAAAAGCCAAATCAGTGTGGATATTTTGAACAAAATGGAAATTGGTATACATACGTAATAGATGAAAGAAATTTTTGTATATTTACAGGACCATTTAATGGGAGCGCAATAATATATGCGTTTTCTATAGAAGCTGGAAATGGAAGATTATGGGAAAGCGAAAAATATAAGTTTTGATAAAAATACAGGAGAAATACAAGGGATGATGATTACAAAATAAAATTGATGAATAAGTAATGCCTGCTGATTAAGAAGATATCTGTAATTTCTAAATTTTATGTTTGCATCGCTTATACCATAATCAGAACAAATGCACAGTGGTATATTATTTTTTTAATATTTAGAGTGACAAAACAATATATTTATAATAAAATGATATTGTTAAATTATTAATAAAAAGCATACTAAAGAGAGGAGAAAGTTATGCAGGACATTAGTATCATTGGAATTATTGTTACAGTTGTTGTTCTTGTTATCCTGTTGTTTATGGCAATCGGATACGTGAAGGCACCGCCCGATATGGCGTATATCATTTCAGGTGTGAAGAAAAAGTCAAAGGTAGTTATCGGAAAGGCGAGCATACGTATTCCGTTTTTTGAGCGTCTTGATAAGCTGAATCTCAGACTGATACCTATCGATGTAAAGACGAGCAATGCAGTACCGACAGCAGATTATATCAATATCAACGTCGATGCTACGGTAAACGTAAAGATCAGTAATAATCCTGAAAAGCTACGCCTTGCGGCTGAGAATTTCCTTAACAAAAAACACAGAGTATATTGCTGGTGTTGCCGAGAGAGGTTCTCGAGGGTAATGTACGTGAGAGATTGTTGGAAAAATGAAGCTTGAAGAGATGGTCTCAGACCGTCAGAAGTTTGCCAATCTGGTAAAAGAGAATGCAGAGCCTGATCTTGCGGCAATGGGACTTGATATCATCAGCTTTAATGTGCAGAATTTTGTGGATGGCAACGAGGTAATAGAGAATCTTGGTATCGACAATATCGTAAAGATTAAAAAGGCCGCCGCCATCGCAAGGGGGCAGAGAGTGAGAGAGACATCAAGGTAGCTCAGGCTTCGGCTGACAAAGAATCCAATGATGCAGCAGTTGCGGCTCAGACAGAGATTGCAAAGAAACAGAATGAGCTCGCTATCAAGAAATCAGAACTTCAGATGGAGGCTGATACAAAGAAGGCTATGGCAGATGCAGCTTATGAGATTCAGAAAGAGGAACAGCGTAAGACCATTGAGGTAACAACTGCCAATGCAGATATTGCAAAACAGGAACGTGAGATTGAGTTAAAACAGAAAGAGGTTGCAGTAAAAGAGCAGGCTCTTGAGGCAGAAGTTAAGAAACAGGCGGAAGCAGATAAATATGCAGCACAGCAGCAAGCAGAGGCACAGCTCTACCAGCGTCAGAAGGAAGCTGAGGCAAGACAGTTCGAGGCACAGCGTCAGGCGGAGGCACAGAAAGCAGAGGCAGAAGCCATGAGATATGCCAAGGAGCAGGAAGCTGCCGGTATCCGTGCAGTCGGAGAGGCAGAAGCATCAGCTATCCAGGCAAAAGGGTATTGCAGAGGCTGAGGCTATGGAGAAAAAGGCAGAGGCATATGCCAAGTACAATAAGGCAGCCGTTGCAGAGATGATGATTAAGGTGCTGCCTGATATCGCAGCCAAGGTTGCAGAGCCACTTGGACAAATCGACAAGATTACTATTATCGGTGGCGGTGATGGCGAAAATGGTGTAGGCAAGGTTGCCGGAAATGTACCGGTTGTAATGGCAAAGGTATTTGAGAGTATGAAAGAGGCAACAGGTATTGATTTATCTGAAGATTATCAACGCTGATTCATATGACGCAAAGGTAAATCGCAACGTAAATGTAACCGGACTTGATGGAGTAAATCTCGTTGTAAATGCGGATACGGACAAAAACGGTGAAAAGACTGAAAATTAAATAGTGTTATATTAATCCGCTATACGATAGGTGAGTATAGCGGATTTTTAATATTTTCTGAAAAAAAAGACAAATATTTGAAAATTACAGGATTATATGATATATTTTGTTGCATAAAAGCAGATTGCCTGTACATGGTGACATATATAAATAATGAAGAGGAAAAGCTATGAACGATAAAAGAAAGATAATAGAAATATTTATAATTGTTGCGATAGTAGCTGCACTGGCTGCAGTTGCCACATTTTTTTTGTGATTAAGTCAGCAAAAAACGAGGCTAAAGGCTCGTCACAGATGACGGAAACAGCCACAGAGGATAGTTCAGACAAGGAAGACCCGCAGCATACGGGCGACAATGCCGGCTCAATGAGTGTTACAACTGATGAGGGAGCTTCTGCGGATGAGACACAGATACTGTCTGCAAGCACTGTTGCGGAAAATAGTAATCTGACCTTCGGAATTGATGTATCTAAATATCAGGGCACCATAAAGTGGGACAAGGTTGCCGCAGGCGGAATTGATTTTGCGATGATACGTGTGGGCTACAGAACCCAGAAAACAGGTGAGATGTGTGTTGATACAAATGCCAGATACAACATGCAGGAGGCACAGAAAAATGGCATAAAGGTTGGAGTATATTTCTTTTCATCAGCAGTAAATGAAACAGAAGCCATTGAGGAGGCAGACTGGGTAGCAGACTACATCTCAAAATATCAGATTACATATCCGGTGGCATTTGACTGCGAGGGCTTCACTGACTCAGCCAGCAGACAGTATGGCATGTCATCAGAGGCACGCACCAAAGTAGCTGAGGCATTTTTGCAGGAAATATATAATAAAGGATATACACCTATGTTTTACGCTGCAATGAATGAGTTGTCGGCAAACAGCCAGTGGGATACTAAAACACTTGAGAGCAGGTACAAAATCTGGGTGTCACAATATCCGGACACAGCTTACCCGGAAACACCACAGTCATCTTATGAGGGCACACATGCCATGTGGCAGTATACCAATAAGGGAAAGGTGTCAGGGATTGATAAGCCGGTAGATTTGAATGTGGCATACTTTGGTTTTGATGAAACAGAGTCTGCAAAAAATGGGGATGCGGCTGACGATGCAACAGCTGATCCGGAAGCAAATATGAAGTTTTCGGATGTAAATGAGACCGTAACTGCCAAGGAGAGCGTCAATCTGAGGGATATTCAAGTCAGGGCAATGACAGCACAATTAAGGTAACGCTGAATAACGGTGATACAGCAACAAGAACAGGCGTCAGTGACAGTGGATGGTCACGTGTCGAATATAATGGACAGACATATTATGCCATTTCAAACTACCTCACAACAGATATGAACTATGTAGTTCCCGGGCAGGACGGAAGTGGCAGCGGAGACGGACTGAAGACAAAGTTCAAGGAGTGTAATGATACTGTCACTGCAAAAATAGAGGTTAATCTGCGTGCACTTCCAAGTGTCACAAATCCGGATGCTACAGTTATTGCAACGATAAAAAATGGGGAAACAGTCACCAGAACCGGAATCAATGAGGAGTTTGGCTGGTCACGCGTGGAATATAATGGACAGACACTTTACTGTGTGACAAGCTATCTGAGTGTGCAGTAATATAATGAACGCAGTGCTTTGGAGAATAAAGTCAAAAAAAAAATTAAATGTTATTAAGCTAAAATCATGCATAAAGTAGAAATAGTGAAATAAAAATGTCATGGATATAATGATAGAATTGTTTGAAAGAGTGCGTTAAAATACAAAATAATGAAATACGTAAGTAAAGGGGCATTTTATGGAATATTCAGCAATTTTTCATGACATGGATAAAAGATTCTGCTATGCGATAGATAAGGATTTGTTTGTGATACGCGTGCAGGTAAAAAAGGATGATATGAAGGAGGTAATCCTTCACTATGAGGACAAGTATATACCAATGGAGCGCAAGGATACGCGAATGACACTTCCTATGAAGAAGGTAGCCACCTCGCAGTTTCACGATTATTATGAAGCTCAGCTTCGGATGAATCTGATATGTCTGAGATACTTTTTTGAATTTACGGACATGCAGGGTGAAAAGGTATATTACGGCAATTATGAGTTCGATAAGGAGTGCATCACAAACAGGGACAGAATGTTTGACTGCCCGCAGAATCTCAGAGAGGAAGAGATGTTTGAGGTGCCACAGTGGGCAGCCAACAAGGTAGTGTATCAGATTTTTTCCATCGCGCTTTGCCACAACACAGCCGGTGGACAAAGAGCTGTGGTATAAAGCGCCGATTACGCCTATGGATGATTTGCATGGCAATCTCAGAGGTATCATAGAGCATCTGGATTATATTAAAGATTTGGGAATCGATGTGGTGTATCTGACACCAATCTTTAAATCAAATTCATGCCATAAGTGTGATACCATTGATTATTATCAGGTTGACCCATCATTTGGCACAACAGAGGACTTAAAGGAGCTTGTACAAAAATCCCACGAGCGCGGCATGAAGGTAGTGCTGGATGCGGTATACAACCACTCAGGAAGAGAATTTTTCGCATTTCAGGATATACTGGAAAAGGGCGAAAAGTCAAAATATCTCGACTGGTATTTTATCGACGAGCTGCCGCCTAGGGGTGAATGGGGAGAAATTCCAAACTTCAAATGCTTCGGCTATTACGGTGGAATGCCAAAGCTTAATCTGAAAAATCCTGAGGTGGAGAAATACATCACTGATGTTGGCTGCTACTGGATTAAGGAATGTGATATTGACGGATGGAGACTGGATGTAGGAGACGAAATCAGTCATTTCTTCTGGAAGAATTTCAGAAAGGCAATCAAGGCAGTAAAGAAGGATAAGGATATGCTGATAATTGGTGAGATATGGCACTACGCAGGAGACTTCCTAGAGGGAGATGAGTGGGATACTGTGATGAATTATCCATTCTACCTGAATCTGATAGACCTGCTTGCAGACGAAAAGATTAATGTCAGCCAGTTTGTACAAAATCTGGGATATCTGAAGGGGCGCTTAAACAAAAAGTGCTATCCGCTGATGTGGAACCTGATTGACAGCCACGATACAGCAAGATTTTTTTACATCTGTGCCATGATAATAAAAAAAGCAGCATCTCGCAGCTGCCTTTCAGCTGCTAATGCCGGGAATGCCTATGGTCTACTATGGTGATGAGTATGCAATGCCGGGAGCAAATGATCCGGACTGCAGACGAGGCATGTACTGGGATGAGGAATACCAGGACAAGGAGATGTATAATTGGTATAAGAAGCTCATGCAGATTAGAAAAGCACATGCATGCATCGTAGAGGGCGAAATGATTGAGACAATCACAAATGACGATGATGATACGATTGTTATGATCAGAAAAAACGGCGATGAGACAATCGCAATGCTTTTCAATTGCGGCAGCAGTGTAAAGGAATTTAATGAGTATGCCAAGAAATATAATCTGCTGACAGATAGCGCATTTGACGGAAAAGTAGACGGGCTTGACGCTGCCGTAATTGTGCTTTAAAAATTATATGGATTATCTATAAGAAGTCATGGAGCTTTGCACATCAGGTAAACGGAAAGACGGTAGAAGCGACGAAAAATAGGTAAATCGCAGTAAAATAATTTTATATGAGTTTTTATGGACAGGAAATTGCAGGCAGCTGCTTTTTTCCTGTTTTTTTTGCATAAAATCAATTCTGTTGAGGTAAAATTGAGATTGACATTGTATTGTATGAGTATAAAAAAATACAAGGAATCAGGTGATGTACAATGAAAAGGCATAAAATATGTAAAATTATTTTTGCTATACTGGCAGTTTTTTTATGTGTGGCTTTTTATGAGTTAATCGGAATCTGCATCACATATAAAAAACAGCCGGCGGTGTCTGATGCTACTATAAAGGAAACACAAAATATTATGAGTGTGGTTGGGAAAGAGAATACGGAAAGAGCAGTAATCATTGAAAAAAATTCGCAGGCTCTTTTAGAAAGAGTTAGATTAATCCAAAATGCAAAGGATGAAATAATCCTTTCTACATTTGCATTTAAATCAGACGAAAGCGGAAAATTGATTTTAGGAGCACTGCATGATGCGGCAGACAGAGGCGTACATGTCCGCATATTGGTAGATGGAATGGAGAGCTGGATTGATATGGAGGGTAATCCATATTTTTATGGATTATCTTCGCATGAGAATGTTGAGATTAAGCTGTACAATAAAGCAAATCCGCTTAAGCCATGGAAGACAATGGGAAGAATGCATGATAAATATCTGATTGCAGATGGTAAAATATATATTCTTGGCGGAAGAAACACATATAATTATTTTTTGGGTGATTTTCCGGGGCATAAAAAAATTTTGACCGGGATGTGTTAGTTGTCTGCGATGAGCCACAGAAAGATAATTCGGTCAATCAGTTATTGGATTATTTTGAAACAATATGGGAACAGGAGGACTGTCGATATTTTCATAACAGTAAAAAATTAGCTGACAGACAATCTGTAAAGAATGCAGTTTTAGAGCTGCAGGAAGGGTATCAGCAATATTTTGAAGTTAATAAGGAAAAAATTTGTGATACAGATTATGCGGATGAAACCTTTGAAACAGAAAAGATTATATTGTTATCAAACCCAATCCACACCCAAGCTAAGGAACCGGTGGTCTGGTATCAACTGGGAGAACTAATGAAAAATGCAAAGGAGCGCGTGAAAATTCATACACCATATATTATCTGCAATGATATGATGTATAATACATGGAAAGAGATTGCGCAGAGAGTTCCCGGACTTTTCTATCATGACCAATTCGGTTGCCAACAATGGAAATCCGTTTGGTTCTGCTGATTATGCGAGAAACAGAAACAGAATTTTAAATACAGGAATTGATATCTGGGAGTATGAAGGCGGCTATTCTTACCACGGAAAAAGCATCCTGATTGATGATGATCTATCCGTAATCGGTTCCTTTAACATGGACATGAGAAGTACTTATCTGGATACAGAGCTGATGCTTGTAATTACGCAGTAAAGAGATTAATAAACAGCTGGAGGATGGCATGATGGAGTATGAGAGCGTGTCCAGACAGGTATTAGACGACGGAACATATATGATCCGTATCATGTAAAGCCGATTGAATTAACAAAAAACATAAAAGAAAGGTGTTTCTGGTACAGCATCTGCTTGGATGGGCAAGGGATTTGTTTTATTAAAGGAGAACATAAAGCGTGTTTAAGATATTAATTGTAGAAGATGATAAGGAATTAAGTCTGTTATTCCAAAAGGTACTTGAAAAGAGCGGATATCAGGTCAAAAGTGCGTCGGATGGAGCACAGGCACTGGAGGTATTGGACAGAGGAGTATATTGATTTAATCATTTCCGATATAATGATGCCGGTTATGGATGGATATGAACTTGTGTCGGAGCTTCGTTCGGCGGGATATCAGATACCGGTGCTTATGATTACTGCAAAAAGCAGCTTCGATGATATGCGCCAGGGCTTTCTTTCGGGAAGTGATGACTATATGGTAAAACCCGTAAATGTCAATGAAATGGTTTTTGAGGGTAGGAGCACTGCTTCGTCGTGCACAGATACTGAACGAACACAAAATTGTGATTGGCTCAACCGAGTTTGATTATGATGCAATGACAGTTGTGACCGGTGATGAAACTCTTGTCCTGCCAAAACAAAAAGGAATTCCTGCTTGTATACAAGCTTGGCAGCTTCACCGGGCAGGACATTTACGAAGCAGCAGCTAATGGATGAGGTATGGGGATATGAGACGGAGGCAGACCCACATACGATAGAGGTACATATAGGAAGAATCAGGGAGCGTTTTAAGGAAAATCCGGATTTCGAAATTTCGTAACAATGCGTGGTCTGGGATACAAGGTGGTGAAAAAATAATGGAACATAAAAAGAAAAAAGAATTGCGTATCCGCTCGTGTCTGACCGGTGCAATCTGGCTGGCACTTGTATTTTCAACAGTCATATCTGCTTTTTATTATTTGCTTTTTTGAATCATTTTTTTTAATCTGCCGGGAAGCATACCTGTGCCTTGGCTGGCTTTTTGATTTTCAATACATTGATTGCAGGGCTGATCACTTCCTTTATTAATGCAAAGTTACTGGAACCAATTACAAGACTTAGTAAAGCAATGAAAGCAGTTTCCCAGGGAGATTTTGAACAGCATCTGGAAACAAACAGCCGCATAGACGAGATTGGAGAATCCTATCAGAGCTTTAATGTCATGACAAAAGAGCTTCGTGCAACAGAGATGCTGCAAATGGATTTTGTATCCAATGTTTCCCATGAGTTCAAGACACCAATCAATGCAATTGAAGGCTATACAATGCTGCTTCAGGGAGAAGAACTGTCTCCGGATCAAGAGGAATATGTAGAAAAAATCCTTGTGTTTAACACTCAAAGGCTTTCAGGTCTTGTTGGAAATATTTTATTGTTATCAAGGCTGGAAAATCAAAATATTCCAATGAAAAAACCAAATATCGTCTGGATGAACAAATCCGTCAGGCATTTCTTTCATTGGAAGACAAAATGGACTGAAAAAAAAGGAATCGGCTTTCAGGTGGAGATGGAGGAGGTCAGATATGTTGGGAAATGAAGGGCTTTTTATGCATATCTGGATGAATCTTTTGGATAATGCAATCAAGTTTAGTCCTGAAAATGGGACAATCACCATGTTTCTAAGGCATGAAAATGATTCTGTGCAGTTTATTCTGGAAGACGAGGGACCGGGAATCGCCGATGATGCGAAAGCCAGAATATTTGACAAGTTTTATCAGGTGGATGGTTCCCATAAAGCCGAGGGAAACGGCCTTGGTCTGGCACTTGTGAAAAGAATTGTAGACATCGCCGGTGGAACAATCAAAGCTGAAAACCGGGAATATGGTGGATGCAGATTTGTAGTAGAACTGCCAATAAAGAATTATAATGAGTAGCTATTTAGAACATGATAGTTACAATAATAAAATAATAAGATAAAAGATAGGAGAATTTACATGACTTTTTATCAGGAACTGCAGTTAAATCAGGCAGGCTCCAAAAGCCTGTTGAAAAACAGTAAAACAATGAAAGAAAAAACTATACCATACGTTTGTATACATGGTGAAGATAGCTGTTACGATGGTTTTTTGCTTTGCCTTTGTCACTGCCTCAAGCATTATATTGGGAAAGGATAACAGTATTGTGGGAGTAGTGGTTTTATTATGCGTTATGGTATTTCGAAACGCTGATCTGGGAATCCATACCCGACATTCTACATGGCTTTTGGCATTGTTCTTTGTAATTATGACAGTATGTCCGCATCTGGCAAATCAGCTTTCACCGCTTCCGGCACTGCTTATAAACACATTGCAGCTCTTGCAGTGCTGATTTTGTTCGGATGCCATAATCCATTTATGTTTAATCAATCCACATTGGTTCTTGGCTATTTATTGTTATATGGATATGATGTGTCAGGAAAAAGCTATATGCTTCGAATAGCAGGGATGGCCGCAGGCGCTGTCCTTACATGCCTGGTATTTTACAGAAATCATAAAAACAGAGACTATAAAAGAAATATGAAAGCTGTAATTGAGGAGTTTGACCTTTCTTCATCACGAACGAAATGGCAGCTGTGTCAGATATTATGCGTACCGTTAGTTCTATGTATTGCACAGTTTTGCAATATGCCGCGTGCAATGTGGGCAGGTATTGCAGCCATGTCTGCCATCCTGCCGTTTATGGAGGATATGCAGTACAGAGTCAGAAAAAAGGATTGTCGGTAATATCGCCGGTGTTATATGTTTCACGGCATTATACTTCCTGCTTCCACCATCAATCTATGCGTACATAGGAATCATAGGCGGAATCGGCGTGGGATTATCGGCACAATACGGCTGGCAGGCTGTTTTTAATACATTTGGTGCTCTGGCTATAGCTGCAGAGAGCTATGGGTTAAAGGGAGCAGTCAGCCTCAGGGTGATTCAGAATGTGTTTGGAGTCGTTTTTGCGTTGGTATTTTGTGCTGTATTTTATAGAATTATGTCAGTGAAAGTATCGGTGAAAGAAAAAGCTGTATAATACAAGTGGAAACGTGTAATCAGTCATAAGGAATTGTATTCTTCAGATGAAACAGCTACAAAATCCAAAGTGAAGGAAAAGGTTAAAACAAATATGAGTCAGATAATATTGGCGTCGGCATCACCGCGCCGAAAGGAATTATTAGAGCAGATTGGGGCAGAGTTTGTTGTCTGTCCTGCAAAGGGAGAAGAGATAATCACAGAGGAGGAGCCATCTGCGGTTGTCATGGAGCTATCCCGTCAAAAGGCAGAGGAGGTAGCGTCAGGTGTGCTTACCTACAATGAACAGCATGCAGAGCTTGTGACACCGCAGGATATTCTTGTAATCGGAGCGGATACGGTAGTGGCTTATGAGAATCAGATTCTTGGAAAGCCGAAGGACGAAGAAGATGCCAGGCGTATGCTTTCGATGCTTTCGGGGAAAAACGCACAGTGTCTATACAGGGGTAACGTTTGTGTTTATTGACAAAGCCGGAAGAACCGGAGAACACTGCTTTTATGAGAAGACGGATGTCAGCATGTATACACTGACGGAAGAGGAAATTGACCGCTATATTTCAAGCGGGGATCCGATGGATAAAGCAGGAAGCTACGGGATACAGGGACGCTTTGCCATCCACATTAAGGGAATACATGGTGATTACAATAATGTGGTAGGGCTTCCGGTAGCGCGCCTGTATCAGGAGCTTAGAAAGCTTGGAGTTGATGTTTAGCGAAGTCTTTTTTTAATAGCCGGTCCGATAAGCATGGCAATTATCATTTTTATCAGGTCGCCCGGGATAAATGGGAACACACATATTGAGAGCGCACCGCTGACTGTGCTTTTTGCCTCAAAGCAGAACCATGCTGTACCGAGCACATAGCATATGATAGTTCCGACAATCATACCAATGAGCTGGAGCCAAGGCTGGTGGAAATGATCGATTACAAGTCCTGCAATAATTGCCATGGCAATAAAACCAATGATGTATCCGCCTGTAGGGCCGGCAAGCTTAGCTGGGCCACCGGTGAAGCCTGAAAATACAGGGATTCCGACAAGTCCGATAAGCAGGTAAATCAGGTAGCTTATAGTTCCGCGTTTCCATCCGAGCAGATATAATGAAATATATATGGCCAGGTTTGTCAGTGAAATAGGTACCGGCCCAATCGGGATAGATAATGGTGCAAGAATACATGTGACAGCTGTCATGAGCGCTGTTACCGTTATGGCATAGGTCGTTCCATGCTTGTAGTCTATAGTTTCTGTCTGGTTCATGATAAAATCTCCTTTTTGTAAATTTCATAGTAATTTTTGTACGGTTAACACATTAACATGAAAAGATGTCAATTGTCAACCGGAACTGCAATAAAGGTTTACAATTATCGGGGAGTAATGAAAAAAAAAAATACTAACATCGGTATATACGTACGATATTCGGAAAACATGGATACTTGGAAAATGTCTGAAAAATCATTAAAAACAATCGACATTACAGCAAATAAACGCTATAATAGATACATTAGGATAAATGTACTGGGACTTGTATTATCCACAGCCATCACACGGTACGGCTGTCGCAGATAGCGTCGTCCCGGAAGGGGAATTATATGCAGGATAAAAAGCAAAAAAAAAGGCAAAAAAATACAGGTTATATTTCTAATTCTTATTTCCACGCTTGTTATTTTAGCGGATTTTTATGCGATAATTAATTATCCAAAGGAATACATGCTCATTGCAGCAATCACAGTTATCTTTATGATTTGCCTGTGGGGAGTGATAAGCGGATTTTTTCTCACTGAGGAGTGCTCTAAAGGAGGACAGGAGGGAGGAACAGTATGACAGTATTTTTAAGTCGGAAAAGGCATCTTACCTCATGCTTAGAAAGTATTTTGATGAGATAGAGGGAAAGATTGAGATACTGCAGAAGGAGTCAAAGATTCCGACTGAGGATATAATCAATGCACAGAAGGGAATCGCAAAGGTTGTCATCAACAGGAATAAGGAAAATGCTGATGCGATTATGAGCTCTAATGAACAGCTTATGGAGACGTTTGAACATCTTGAGAATAAGCTCAAGGAGAGCAATGATTTCATTATTGAGAGCCAGAAAAATGTGATTTATGATAACCTCAAGGACATTATGGAAAAGCAGCAGGTTCTGTCTGACAGCATAAAGGATATGGAAATCCGTCTGAGTCAGGCAATCACAGCAAATCCTATTCAGTTTACAGCAAATGTTGAGATGCCTAAGCAAACGACCGACGCACCACAATCAGCACCGGCCATGGAGGCGATACCTGGAACCTGTCGTAGAGGAAGCCGCGATAGCTGAGCCGGAGCCTGTTGCGGTAATCGAGCCGGAGCCGGTAGTTGAGACACCACATGTACCTGAACCGGAACATGTAAGTGAGGCACCACATGTACCTGAACCTGAACCGGTAGTAGAGCCAAGTCCTGTTGCAGAAGAAGCTGTTGCAGATACGACAAACAGCGACCCGAACCGCCAGCTGAGTGCAGATGAAATAGCAGCACTTTTTGCAAGTGCAAACGCAGGTGCGACAGAACCTGAATCAGAGCCGGCAGAGAAAGTGATTACGGAACCGGTCACAGAGGCACCACATGTACCTGAACCGGAGCCGGTAGTAGAGCCAAGCCCTGCTGCAGGCGAAGCTGTTGCAGATACGATAAACGGCGATCCGAACCGACAGCTGAGTGCAGATGAAATAGCAGCACTTTTTTTGCAAGTGCAAACGCAGGTGCGACAGAACCTGAATCAGAGCCGGCAGAGAAAGTGATTACGGGAACCGGTCACAGAGGCACCTCAGGCACCTGAGCCGGAGCCTGTAAGTGAACCGGAACCTGCAAAGTCTCCGGTTGTAGATTTGAATAACACAAATCGTAATCTGACACCGGATGAGATAGCCGCTTTATTTAGCAGTATGTAGTATTTTGGTAACTATTCAGTAAAGAAATATGCGGTATTGCATATTTCGTAAAAATGAAGAAATAATATTTTGTAATTATCTCACAAATATGTTAAAGTGTGCATGTTATAAAAATATGCACACTTTATTTTTTTGAAAGGAAATATAAAAAAATATATGGAAACAATCAGATTTGACGAATTAGAACTAAACCCTAAGATTTTGCGAGGCATCAAGGATATGGGCTTTGAGGAGGCAACTCCAATACAGGCTCAGGGAATCCCGGCAGTGCTTTCGGGCAGGGATGTAATCGGACAGGCGCAGACTGGAACAGGAAAGACAGCAGCCTTTGGTATTCCGGTGCTTGAGAGCGTTGGGATGCATCAAGTCACAAGACACAGGTTATCATCCTCTCTCCTACAAGGGAGCTTGCCATCCAGGTGGCAGATGAAATCAGGAAGCTTGCAAAATATATGCATGGTGTGAAGGTACTTCCGGTATACGGAGGACAGGATATCAGCCGCCAGATTAAGGCACTTAAGGGCGGTGTGCAGATTATTATCGGAACTCCGGGTCGTCTTATGGATCATCTCAGGAGAAAGACAATCAGGCCTGACCATGTAAAGACAATCGTGCTCGATGAGGCAGATGAGATGCTCAACATGGGCTTTAGGGAGGATATCGAGACAGTACTTGAATACCTGCCACAGGAGCATCAGACAGTGCTTTTCTCGGCAACAATGCCAAAGCCTATTTTGGAAATCACAAGAAAATATCAGCATGATGCCATCAACATCAAGATTGTGAAAAAAAAGAGCTGACAGTCGCAAATATCGACCAGTATTACTATGATGTGAAGCGCAAGGACAAGATAGAATGTACTCACAAGACTGTTGGATTACTATAATCCAAAGCTCTCACTTGTATTCTGCAACACCAAGAAGATGGTCGACGAGCTGGCATATGAGCTTTGCGGACGCGGCTACAGTGCAGAAGGACTTCATGGTGATATGAAGCAGGTGCAGAGAGATCGTGTCATGAAGAACTTCAGAAACGGAAAGACAGATATTCTTATTGCCACTGATGTCGCAGCGCGCGGAATTGATGTGGATGATGTGGAGGCTGTTTTTAATTATGATCTGCCTCAGGATGACGAGTATTATGTACATAGAATCGGCCGTACAGGAAGAGCAGGCCGCTGTGGAAAGGCATTCTCCTTTGTAAAGGGCAAGGAGGTATATAAGCTCAAGGACATACAGCGCTACTGCAAGACAAAAATCTATGCACAGCCAATTCCATCATCTGATGATGTTGCCAAAATCAGGGCAGAAAAGATTATGGACCAGATTTCCACCATTATAGATGAGGAAAATCTCACAAGTGTCATTGATATTATAGAGAATCAGATAAATGAGTCAGATTACACGGCAATGGATATAGCGGCGGCATTTTTATACCAGGCTATGGGTGCTTCAGAGATATCCACAGCTGAATCAAAGGACGACTATGATTTCCACAATACAGGAGCAGAGGATGGCATGGTACGCCTGTTTATCAACGTCGGAAAGAAGGACAAGATAAAGCCGGGTGACATTTTAGGTGCCATTGCAGGCGAGTCAGGCATGCGGCAGGCTTGTCGGTGCAATCGACATGTACGACAAGTATACATTTGTTGAGGTGCCGGCTGAGTATGGCAAGGAAGTGCTTAATGCCATGAAGAATGCAAAGATAAAGGGCCGCTCTGTGAACATGGAGCCTGCAAATTCACGATAGCAAAGTCAGGCTTTTCTGATGACGCATCAGCTTTTCTTGTTCTCAGTGGTTCTGAATAGTTACGATGGTTGTATAAAAAATACCGGGACACAAAATGTGTTGCCCGGTATTTTTGTATTGTTTACTAAAGCGCAGCCGGATTACTGGTTACACTGTTAGTTGTGAACAGTAATTGACCGGCAGCAAAATCACGCGTCAGCCAGCATCAGCACATGCTTCACAATTGATTTGATTATATTAACCGCAGTCTCCATGCCCTCCACTGATATGTGCTCAAATGGGCCGTGGAAGCCGTAGCCGCCGGTACCGAGGTTTGGACAAGGAAGTCCCATGAAGGATAAACGTGCGCCGTCTGTACCGCCGCGAACCGGGCGTGATAGCGGCTCTAGACCGTTTTCCTCTATAGCAGCCTTTAGCCAGGTCGATAATGTACATGTTGTCCATTATGATTGAAAGCATATTCTCGTAGGAGTGGGTGATAGTCAAAGAAACAGTGCCCTCACCATATTTTTTGTTCATCTCTATCTCAAGAGAGCGAAGAGTATCAAGTCTTTTAGCAAAAAAGAGCCTTGTCGTGGTCGCGCGCACAATATATGACAGATGGGCTGATGCTACATCACCGCTCATATCACACAGATGGTAAAAGCCCTCTCTGCCCTCAGTTGTGGCAGGAGTCTCGTTTGCAGGCAGCGCTGCGGCAATCTCGCAGCCAACCAAAGCAGCATTGACCATAATGTCCTTTGCTTCGCCCGGATGCACGTTGACGCCCTTTATGGTAAATTCAGCGCTTGCGGCATTAAAGTTTTCATAGGCCACCTCGCCCTCGTAATCACCGTCCACGGTGTAAGCAAAATCTGCCTCGAAATAGTCCAGATCAAACAAATCCGCACCCTTTCCGACCTCCTCATCGGGGGTAAATCCAACCCAGATATCGCCGTGAGGAGTGCCCTCTGCGATAATCTGCTCTAAGGCGGTCATAATCTCAGCCACACCGGCCTTGTCATCGGCGCCAAGCAGGGTAGTGCCATCTGTGGTAATGAGAGTGCGTCCGGTGAGGGCTTTAAGCTCAGGAAAATCGTTTACTCTCAGGTATTCGCCACTGCCTCTAAGCAGCACATCGCTTCCGTCATAGTGACGCAGCAGCTGTGGCTTGACATTTTCCCCGGAAAAATCAGGTGCAGTATCCATATGTGCAATAAATCCGACCGCTTTTTGTGCTCCATGCCGGCAGTGGCAGGCAGCAGACCATACACGTAACAATGGTCAGTGAGCACAACCTTGGATAAGCCAAGCTCCTTAAGCTCTGACTCAAGCTCTCTTGCGAGTGCAAATTCCCTGTCACTGCTTGGTATTTTATCACTTGCTTCATCAGATGTGGTGTGATAGCCCACATATTTTAATAATCTTTCTTCTACTTTCATTATCAGTAAATCCTTTCTGAGAGACTTTGGATGGGAAATCTGGAATAAAAAGTCTCTGTATATAGAAAATAATATAGCTTAAAACGGTGTAAAATCAACTGTTTTACAAAAAATCTAAAAAAAAATTTAAAAAAAAAAAAAAAAGTGTTGCATTTCTATAAACTATACTATATAATAAAATTTCGCGTTAAGGAAAACGCAAACAAATTAATAAACGCGCTTCTAGCTCATTTGGTAGAGCACCTGACTCTTAATCGAGGGTGTGCAGGGTTCGAGCCCCCTGGAGGCGCACTCAAAGGTACCGGTTTTATGGACGTATGAGCCATAGGGTTGGTGCTTTTTTTTATTATATCATGATTAAAGGATCAAAAGGTATCATGTCATTATTTGGATAGGCTGGCAGCTCAGGCACACATAAAAAGTGAAATTAATATTGAAATTTTAAAATAATGAGTTTATACTGTTGAATAGGAAAAAAAGTAACATTTGGAAAGATGCTTTGGTCGGAGTAAAATATTATGAACGCGGTAGACAAATATTCAACAGACAATATAGCGGATAACGAAATGATAATTGCAGTAGATGATGTGATAAAGAAGGACTATGATAGTGCGGTTGTACGCATAAAGAAAGCGCTTGCACGCTTGAAGAGCACCGGTCACGTGGGAAAATATGCAGAGTATCTCAATATCCTGGGATTGGTATATGAGCTTGAGAACGATGAGTCAAAAGCCTTTGAATGTTATCTGGAGAGCCTTGCCACGGCAGAAATTATCCGCTCGAGAGATCTTAAGGCTATGGTTTACAGCAATATCGGTTCAAGCTATAGCAAGATGGGAAGAGATAAGGAAGCGCAGAGATATTTCAACGATGCCAGAGACGAATATGACAGTTCCTCAGAAAAAATCTGAAGAATGTCATAAAAAGCTGGGTCATGTTTGACTATATAAATCATGCGATTAACGACAGATATGTCGCATTATCTTGAAGCAATCAGCTTGCAGATAGGGTTTCCGGCAGCAGAGAACTTCTCCTCGTACTCGGTCATGATGTTGCCCTCATTCATTGCAGCATCATGATGCAGGTCGCGTGTACTGGCGTCGAGGTGCCATTTATCAGAGCTTTCAATCTCTTCCAGAGAGAAGGTGAAGAGGTCCTGGTTGTCAGTCTTGAACTCTATGCGTCCGTCAGGTGCGAGAAACAAATCATATCTGGCAAGAAATTCGCTTGAGGTGAGGCGTCTTCTTGCGTGCCTGTCCTTCGGCCATGGATCGGAAAAGTTCAGGTAAATGCGGTCAACCTCATTGCGGTCAAAAATATCCGGAAGAGTTGCGGCATCAATGCACAAAAAGTGCACATTTGGCAGCTCATCCTCCTGCATTTTTTGTACAGCACGAAGAAGCACACTGGTATATCGTTCGATACCTATATAGTTAATCTCGGGATGAAGCCGTGCCAGATCCATCAGAAATCTGCCCTTTCCCATACCAACCTCTATATGAATCGGATTATTGTTTCCTAAAAAATCATGCCATTTTCCTTTTAATTCAACAGGCTCCTTTATGCAATAAGGGCTGTTGTCGATGACTTCACCGGCGCCCGGGATATTTCTAAGTCTCATGTAAATCTCCTTATAAAAACGTAAAATTTCATATAGATAATACCCTACAATTGTGTGGGGTGTCAAAATAAAATGGAAAAATACACTGCACATGCCCTTGATAACATGTTTTTCATACATTATAATTAGAAATAGTACATTTTTGGTTATAGTACTGAACAGCTACCCAATTTTAGAATTAATAGGAACAGATATGAAGCATAAAATTATAAATTTAAAAAAATCAGGAATACTAATAATGGCAGTGCTTGCTATGGTCACGACGCTTTGTGCGAGACCGCATATGGCATTTGCGGATGGTGATGACACGTACTGGCCGGAGGGGCCGCAGATAAATTCACCGTGCGCCGTGGTGATGGAGGTCAATACAGGTACGGTGCTATATGAGAAAAATTCACACGAAAAGCATTATCCTGCAAGTATCACAAAGATCCTCACCACATATCTGGCTATACTCAACTGCAAGATGGATGAGAAGGTTACATTCTCAAAAGAGGCGGTGAAGGAGAGCAGTGATGGTTCGTCGAGCATCAAGAGGGATGTGGGCGAGGAGATGACCATGGAGCAGACACTATATGGAGTTATGCTTGAATCGGCAAACGAGTGCGCATATGCTGCAGCAGAGCATACAGGTAAAAAGCTTGGGGGAGATTACAGCACATTTATTGATCTGATGAACAAGGAAGCCGAAGAATTAGGCTGTACAGATACACATTTCAACAATGCAAATGGTCTGCCAGATGAAAATCACTGGACAAGCGCATACGATATGGGGCTTATCTCGTGTGCAGCATACAGGAATGACGAGTTTCGAAAGATTACAGGCACAAAGACCTATATCATACCACCTACAAACAAGCATACCGAGGATACCCCGCTTTACAATCATCATGCGATGCTGCATCCATTTAAGTCGTATTCACAGTTTGTAAATCAGGATTGTACCGGCGGAAAGACCGGCTACACTTCAGTGGCTAACAGCACGCTTGTCACTTATGCGGAGAAGGATGGCTTGACGCTGTGCACGGTTATTATGAATGCGCAGTCGCCTGACCAGTATGCAGACACAAACACGCTGCTCAATTACTGTTTCAGTAACTTCAAGGCACTAAGCATAGCTGAAAATGAAAACAGCGCAGCTACTGACAATACGCCGGATCTGGGCGTGATGAATGAGCACGGCATGTATGCAAAGGTGTCGGAAAACTATGTTGTTTTGCCAAACAACGCGGATTTTTTCAAGCGTTAAAAGGGAAGCTGCTGACATGAAGTCAGACAACAAGGACGCTCTTGCTACGGTCAGATACAAGTATGGTGATCATGTGGTAGGCTGTGTGGATCTGCTGAAATCAGGAGCAAAGGTCGATCTGTCGTACTTTGATGAGAACAGCAGACAGAATTTGGAAAGTGATATAATAAGGATAAAGCCGGTATATTTTCTCTGGGTGCTCGTACTTATCGCAGTGATTATTCTGAGTATTTTCATGTTTAGAAGAATATCAGACAATATATATGTGTTGAAACACAAATGGAGCATTAAGAAGGAGCAGCGCGAGCGCTTCAGAGAGCACAAGCTTGAGAGAAAACGGCGCAGAAGGAGAGACAATCTGAAGTTCAGCGGCCGACATAAATATTAATACATTTTTTATTATGACATTATAAATGGAGGCAGAAATGAGTGATGAAAGATGCGCCCTCGTGCTTGAGGGTGGAGCAATGAGAGGTATGTATACAGCCGGAGTACTCGACTGTTTTATGGACCATGATATTAGCTTTGATGCTGTTATCGGTGTTTCGGCGGGAGCACTTTTTTGGAGTGAATCTGCTGTCAAAGCAGCGCGGCAGGGTTATACGATACAATAAGAGGTTTAACAGTGACAAAAATTATATGGGTATCAGGCCGCTTCTTAGGGAGAAAAACATAGTGAGCACGAAATATGCCTATGATACAGTACCAAGAGAGCTTGACCCGTTTGATGATGAGGAATATAAGAAGTCGGATATCCCATTTTATGCGGTTGTGACGAATATCAGGACAGGTAAGCCTGAATATGTGCAGATAAAGAGTGTCTTTGACCAGATGGATGTGCTCAGGGCATCGGGCTCCATGCCTGTAGTGTCAAAGCCTGTGAAGCTGGGGAATGAGTGGTATCTGGATGGCGCGGTGACGGACAGCATCCCATATGAGCATATGCTTGATATGGGCTATGACAGAGTGGTTGTCGTGCTGACAAAGCCGGCAGACTATGTAAAAAAGCCTATGCCAAGGCTCTTTACATCTGTATACAAAAAGCGTTTTCCGAGGTTTTATGAGGCATTTTCAAACAGGCATATCATGTACAATTCCCAGCTTGAGCATCTTAAGGAGCTTGAAAAGCAGGGCATTGCCGAGGTGTTAAGGCCGTCGGAGCACATTAAAATAAGCAAGGTAGAAAAGGATCCTAATAAGCTTGAGAGCCTGTATCAGCTTGGATTACGTGATGCCAAGAGGCTTTTAGCCGATAAGCAAGGGATGGAGAAGCAGTAATGAATATACAACAGGTACAGACGATCATTTAGCTGATGCCATGGAAAAGCATAACGGAATAGTGAAAAAAGAAGAGCTTACAAGGCTTGGTATAGACTACAGGCGAATTGATACGCTTGTCAGGGAGGGGAAGCTTGTCCGCATTAGAAACGGCTATTACACCGACCGCGTGGATGATTTTTCTGAGGATGCACTTGTCGCGGCACTTTTTCCGGATGCAATGCTTTGCATGGAAAGCGCACTTTACGCCTATGGCTATATAAAGGAGAAGCCATACGGATGGACGCTTGCCGTGGACAAAAAACACATCAAAATCGCGTTTTAAGATGGACTATCCCAGAATCATTCCATTCTATACGGAGCCCACAGCACTTATGCTTGGAGCCACAACCATTGAGCTTGGAGGCAATACATTTGGAATCTATGATAAAGAGCGTGTGATATGCGACTGCCTGAAGTATGAGTCGAGACTGGACCGCAATGATTTCAAGGCAGCTGTACAGTCGTACATAGCGGATACGGACAAGGATATATTTCCGTGCTCATGGATTACGCAAGGGCGAGGCGCGTGGTAAAGAAGGTGCAAAGCTTCATAGGAGTATGGTTGTAGTGAGGGTAGATTTAAGACATATAAGCGATGAGAAAAAATTATCGTACAGCGATGTGTTATGGCAGTACGTGAAGCAGGATTTTCTCTGGCGCATAAATAATGCCGGTCTGGGAAAAGTGCTGTGGCTTCAAAAGCCGTATTTTGCAACAGGAGAAAAGCTGGCGTTTTATTATGTATATGGCAGCCCCGGTGGCAGGGCAGAGGATAATGGTACGTCGTTTGATGTACTGCGCAATATCATTATAGGCAATGCAGGGCTTAACAGTCACAGTGATGTGGTATGGACTAATGCAGAATTATCTAAGCAGACGGCAAAGGTATCAGCTAATGAACCAGACGGCAGTGATATGCAGCCGCTGATACACACGTGGAATCTAAGCGCTATGTGTGATGGCGGGGAAGTACCGTTTGCAGTGAGGGCTTGAGCGCCTTAATGAAGCGGATGCAGGAGTTCCCATGACTAAAAATATTGTTTTTATGAACAGCTTTTATGGAGACGCAGATGTTTGTATTTTTTCGCCTGAATCCAGGCTCGGAGAACAGCTGTTTGAGATAATGGATAAGCTTGAGCTGGTTAGGGATATGAAACCATATGGTGATGCATATGAGATACTTAAGAGATATTCGGTCAGCGGAAGGCAGATAATTGATATTTTTAAGGTTAGAGCGAAAAATAAGCCGAAGACAGTGAGCATGCACCGGCTTGAGCAGGTGTATGGCTATCGCAGCTATGCTTATATGAGAAGGCGCTGGGAGCGGTACTGTAAGAGGCTGACACGACAGCAGAGGGCATATGCGAATGCAGGCTGGGAGGAGACGCTTGATTTGATACTTGATTTCCTCACACCGGTCTGGAGTGCGCTTTGCAATGATGAAATATTTTATGATGACTGGATGCCGGAGCTTGGAAGATTTCTTGGGCTAAAAAGGATATATAGGTACTTAAATGGAAAAAAGAACTGATAAATAATTCACAATCAAATATTTATCCGTTTCACATGCCGGGGCATAAGCGCCGTGGCAGTGATATAGGTGAAGGGCTGGATCCGTATGCTATTGATATCACAGAGATAGACAATTTTGACAATCTGCACCACGCTGAGGGCATTATAAAGGAGGCGCAGGCTGAGGCAGCGGCACTTTACGGTGCAAAGCGTGCATATTTTCTCATAAACGGAAGCACCTGCGGTATACTGGCAGCAATATCTGCGGCCACAAAAAGGGGAGACAAGGTGCTTGTAGCAAGGAACTGTCACAAGGCGGTGTATCATGCGCTTTACTTAAGGCAGCTTCACCCGGTGTTTACATACCCTGAAATTACACGGACAGGGCTGCAGGGACAGATAACCGAGGCTCAGATAAGGGCAGCATTCGATGAAAATCCCGACATAAAAGCGGTTGTGATAACCTCGCCTACATACGATGGTGTGGTTTCCGATGTGGCGGCAATCGCATCTGTGGCACATGCACATGGAGCTTTGCTCATAGTTGACGAGGCGCATGGCGCGCACTTTGGCTTTGGAGGCGGCTTCCCTCAAAATGCCATAGCACTCGGGACCGATGCGGTCATAGTGAGCCTGCACAAGACGCTTCCGGCATTTACACAGACGGCGCTTTTGCTGCTTGGTGGGATGCGTGAAGCTGCAGTGGAGAAGTTTCTCGGCATTTATGAGACAAGCTCACCGTCATATGTGCTTATGACAGGCATAGAGCGCTGCATACACTATGTGCGCGATAACAAAGAGACAGCATTTGCACAACTTAGGAGCAAACTTGACAGATTTTATCAGAAGGTCAGCGGACTTTCGCATCTGAAGGTGGTCAGAAAAAGTGATTTTTCTGCTGACGAGGCATATGATTTTGACGAATCAAAGATTATTATATATTTACGAAAGAGGCTATGAATGGACATACGGCTGCTTGAGCTTCTGCTCAAAAAATATGAGCTGCAGCTTGAGATGGCGGCGGGCAATTATGTACTGGCGCTGGCGTCTGTCATGGATACGGATGAGGGCTTTGACAGGCTTGCGGATGCTTTGATTGAAATAGACAGCCAGCTCGAAAAATATAAGTCTGATTTTGAAGAGTTTTATGATATATTAAAGCAGGAGGGCGTAGTACATAAATTTTACCAGCCTGTCAAAATGGACACAGATATATATCAAAAGCTGCCTGCCGCAATGGAAATGTATGACGCATATGATGCAGACCATCAGGCGGTCTATGCCTTTAAGGCAAGCGGGAAGGTGAGCGGTGCCTTTATAAATATATATCCGCCGGGGATACCGCTTGTGGTGCCGGGAGAGATAATGAACGACAAGCTCATAGATGATGTAATAAAGGCTGTAAATTCAGCTCTTGAAGTGGATGGCCTGTACTTTGATCCGGATGCCAATATGTGGAAGTTTGTTGCAGTGCTGTAAGCAACAGTTTGACATAGCAAACAATCATATTTATACTAATTACAATATTAAGAGGTTTACAGATGGGTAAGATTTTCTGCGTGATGGGAAAAAGCGCATCAGGCAAGGACACTATATACAACAAAATACTGCAGGATGATTCACTCATGCTTAGCAGGATTATCCCGTATACCACGCGCCCGATAAGGGGGACGGAGAGACACAGGATAAGGATTATCATTTCTGCAATGAAGAGGATGTAAAAAGGCTCAGTGCACAGGGGCGCATCATAGAGCTTCGCGAGTACAATACGGTGTACGGCGTGTGGAAGTATTTCACGGTAAACGATGATGATATAGACCTTCGCTGCAAAAGCTATCTGACAGTCGGAACACTGGAGTCTTACACAAAGATACGCGATTATTTTGGCAGTGACAAGGTACTGCCAATCTATGTGGAGGTGGAGGACGGCGATCGTCTGATACGCGCCATTCATCCGGGAAAAGGGGCAGCAGGGTGCCTAAATATGAGGAGATGTGCCGTCGTTTTCTGGCAGACGCATCAGATTTTTCTGAGGACAAGCTGCGTGAGGCGGGTATTACACACCGTTTCGTAAATGATGATATGGACACTGTGCTTGCCGAGATTTCATCATACATACGACAGAGTTCTTAATTGCAGAGTAGGAAAATGGTTACGGCCTGCACATAAATGTAACCGGAAACGAATAAGGAGGCAGCCTCATGGCAGTCAGAGTAAATGAAGTAAATCAGGTGACACAGGTTCCTGATGCACAAAAAAACACAGGCCGGTGACGGCTCGTTCAAATTCACACTGGCCAGCGCCATAACAGACGCTGATCTCCAGGCAAAGGTAGATGCGCTGATGCAGGATATCACAGCACAGGGCAACAGAATAGCCGAGCATATGGATATCAGGGATATGAAGCGATATCGCGGGCTCATAAAGGATTTTTTAAATGAGGTGGTATACAGATCCCATAAATTTTCCAGAGAAAATTTCCTCGACAGGAGAGGAAGGCACAGAGTTTATGGTATAATAAGACTGATAGACAGCAATCTGGATGAGCTGGCATCAGAGCTGGTGGAGGATGAGAAGGATCATCTGTCCATACTGGCAAGAATCGGAGAGATACGTGGACTGTTGCTTGATATACTCACGTAGGAGATAAAAGCTATAACAGACACAGGCAGACTAAAACGGAGGCAGCAGCTATGGCAGGATTTAAGGATATAGTAGGAAATGAGCAGATAATAGAGCATCTGCAAAATGCCATATCAATGGGAAAGGTCTCACATGCATATATAATAAACGGACCACAGCTGTCCGGCAAAATGATGATAGCCGAGGCATTTGCCGGGGCACTGCAGTGTGAGAAGGAGGGCACAGATGGTTGTGGAGAGTGCAAATCGTGCCATCAGGCAGATGACCACAATCACCCTGATATCATATATGTCAGTCATGAAAAGCCCAACAACATATCGGTTGACGACATCAAGGACACAGCTCAACAACGATATAGTGATAAAGCCGTACAGCAGTAAATACAAGATTTACATAGTGGATGAGGCTGAAAAAATGAACCAGCAGGCGCAGAACGCGCTTTTAAAGACCATTGAGGAGCCGCCGGCATATGCGGTCATCATGCTTCTCACCACCAATGCAGACAGCTTTCTGCAGACCATCAGGTCGCGCTGCATCACACTCAATATGAAGTCGGTAAAGGACGAGGTGATAAAGGCATACCTGATGAACGAAAAGCATATTCCGGATTATCAGGCAGATATCAGTGCCGCATTTGCACAGGGCATCGTCGGAAAGGCTGTTAAGCTCGCCTCATCAGACGAGTTCAACGAGCTAAAGGAGTCAGCACTGTCACTTATAAAGCGCCTCGATGACATAGATTTGTACGAGCTGGGCGCAGCGGTAAAGCAGATAGCTGAGTACAAGCTTAAGGTGCAGGATTATTTTGACCTGATTATGGTATGGTACAGAGATGTGCTGTATATGAAGGCGACAAACGATGTTAACGGACTCATATTCAAGGATGAGGTCTATGATATAAAGAAACAGGCAGCAAAGCATTCATATCAGGGAATCGAGGCAATACTTGAGGCACTTGAGAAGGCGAAGATAAGAATTAACGCAAACGTTAATTTTGACTGGTAATTGAGCTGCTGCTTATGACCATAAAGGAGAACTAATCACATGACAAAAATAGTTGGTATCAGATTCAGGACAGCAGGCAAAATATATTACTTTGACCCGGCTGATTTCGACCTCGACATGGCAATGCATGTTATCGTGGAGACAGCAAGAGGCATAGAGATGGGAACTGTCCTCATTCCGCCGAAGGATGTGGATGATGATAAGGTGGTTTCACCGCTTAAGCCTGTCATCAGAGTGGCAACCGACGAGGATGAGAAAACGGTTGAGAGAAATCAGGAAAAGGAAAAAGAGGCATTTGCCATCTGCAAGGAGAAAATCATCAAGCACCGGAATTGAGATGAAGCTGGTGGATGCAGAGTATACCTTTGACGGAAACAAGCTGCTGTTTTACTTTACAGCGGACGGCAGAATTGACTTTAGAGAGCTTGTAAAGGATCTGGCAGCGGTATTCCGCACGAGAATCGAGCTTCGTCAGATCGGTGTCAGGGATGAGACCAAGATGATGGGAGGCATAGGAATCTGCGGCAGACCGCTCTGCTGTCATTCTTATATGGCGGATTTTGTGCCGGTTTCCATCAAGATGGCAAAGGAGCAGAATCTCTCGCTCAATCCGACCAAGATATCAGGGGTATGCGGAAGGCTTATGTGCTGTCTCAAGTATGAGCAGGATACATATGAGTATCTGAACAGCAGAATGCCGTCGGTAGGAGAAAAGGTCAAGACACCTGAGGGAATAATCGGAGAGGTCAAGTCAGTCAGCGTGCTCAGGCAGCTCGTGCGTGTTGTCATTGACAACGGCGAGGAGAAGGAGCTTCGTGAGTACACTGTAGATGATCTGCGCTTAAAGCCGCGCCAGAAAAAGGATGTAAAAAGCTCACCGAGGAGGAGCTTCGCGAGCTCAAGGATCTCGAGGATAGCGGCGACGAGACGATGGAGGACAAGTCACAGGAGAAACAGCAGAGAAATCGTGGACACCGTGACAACAAAAATGAATATCGTGAGCGCCGTGATAAGCGTGACAACAGAGAAAGACGTCCGTACAGGGCAGACATAGAGGCAGCGGAAGCTTCTGCAAATGAGACAAATGAAGTAAATGCTGCAAATGCCGGCAGAGAAAATAAGGACGGTTACAAAAAGCCGTACAAGGGCGGCAAAAACAGACCAAACAAGCAGAAATACAACCGCAACAAGGATTACAAGAACAAAAACTATAATAAAGAGTATAATAAAGATTACAACAGGGACAAAGACAATGGAAGCACTGATACACAGTAATGAGCGCCTGGACGATTTGTGCCGCAAGGGCTATAGGCTCATACAGGATCCAAAGCTGTTCTGCTTCGGCATAGACGCCGTGCTTTTATCTGACTATGCAAAGGTAAAGCGCGGCGAGAGAGCTGTGGATTTGTGCACTGGAAACGGTGTGATTCCGATACTTCTTGAGGCAAAGAATAACGGAGAGCATTACAGCGGGCTTGAGCTTCAGCCTCAGTGTGCAGACTGGCGAGAAGAAGTGTGAAATATAACCATCTTGAGGACAAAGTGACCATAGAAGAGGGAGATGTGTGTAATGCATCGGAGATTTTCGGTCGAGAGTCCGTGGAGGTGGTGACGGTAAATCCGCCGTATATGATAGGCCAGCATGGTATCAAAAATGCAGACGATGCTATGACTATAGCACGCCACGAGGTCAGGTGCACACTTGACGATATAGTCAGGGAGAGCGCAAAAATGCTCAAATTCAATGGGCGTTTTTACATGGTTCACAGACCATTCAGGCTGGCAGAGATTTTTAGCACGATGATGAAATATCATATCGAGCCAAAGCGAATGCGCCTTGTACATCCCTACGCGGACAGGGAGCCGAACATGGTGCTCATAGAGGGGCTAAAGGGCGGCAAAAGCCGTATAACCATCGAAAAACCGTTAGTTGTATACAAGGAGCCTAATGTATACACTGATGAGATATATGAGATATACGGCGATAAGCCCCGGAATAACGGAAAATAACAGGAGAATCATATGACAGGAACACTGTATCTGTGCGCAACTCCGATAGGAAATCTGGAGGACATCACATTCCGTGTGCTGCGCACACTTAAGGAGGTAGACCTCATCGCAGCGGAGGATACGAGAAACTCCATAAAGCTGCTCAATCATTTTGAGATAAAGACACCCATGACGAGCTATCATGAGTTTAACAAGATAGATAAAGCCTACCAGCTTGTGGCAAAGCTTAAGGAGGGCAAAAATATTGCCCTCATCACTGATGCAGGAACACCTGGCATTTCTGACCCGGGTGAGGACATCGTGCGCATCTGCTACGAGGAGGGCGTGCCTGTTACCTCGCTTCCCGGGGCAGCAGCGTGCATTACAGCGCTCACCATGTCGGGCAGGCCGACCAGGCGGTTTGCGTTTGAGGCATTTTTGCCGAGGGATAAAAAGGAACGCGCGCGCGTCATTGAGGAGCTTAAAAACGAGACTCGTACAATCATCATCTACGAGGCACCCCATCATCTTATAAAGACAGTCACAGAGCTTTACAATGCGCTCGGAGACAGAGAGCTTACCGTGTGCAGGGAGCTTACGAAAAAGCACGAGGAAAAGGTGCAGACTACATTTTCAAAGCTTTTGGAGCGTTCAAGGACACAGGAGCCAAGAGGTGAATATGTGCTTGTAATCTGTGGCAGAAACGTGGCTGAAATAGCAAAGGAGCAGCAGGAAAGCTGGGAAGCCATGCCGCTTGAAGCGCATATGGCACACTATGAGTCACAGGGCATCGACAGGAAGGAAGCCATGAAGCTCGTGGCAAAGGACAGAGGTGTCAGCAAGAGGGATATATACAAACAGCTTCTGTAAGCTGACAATAATACATTCTGCAGCAAATAGTTAGGATTGGATATGAACGATATAAAACATGACATAAAAAAACGACATAAGAACCTGACAGAGTTCAGATACATCGCAGTTGGCTTTTTTCTGACAATATTATCAGGGGCAATAATGCTGAGCCTTCCGTTTTCTTCAAGAGACGGACAATGGACCAATTTTCTGGACTCACTTTTTACGGCAACAAGCGCAACCTGTGTGACAGGTCTTGTTGTGTTTGACACCTTCAGACACTGGAGCATCATAGGGCAGCTTGTAATTCTGGTGCTGATTCAGATAGGAGGCATGGGCTTCATCTCAATCGGTGTGGCATTTTCCATGCTTCTGCACAAAAAAAAAAATCGGACTTAGACAGAGGGATCTGATGCAGGAGAGCGTCAATGCACTCGAGATTGGTGGAATAGTTAGGCTTTTCAGCGTGATAATAAGGGAACCTTCCTTATCGAAGGCATAGGAGCGGTGCTTTTAGCAATCCGCTTCATACCGGATTTTGGCATATTAAGAGGCATATATTTCTCGGTGTTCCACTCGATATCTGCATTTTGCAATGCGGGCTTTGACCTGATGGGCATAAACGAGGAGTACTCATCGTTTACAAAATATGCCGCAGACCCATTGGTAAATATCACAATCATGCTGCTTATCATCATAGGTGGTATCGGTTTTACCATATGGAATGAGGTCAGAATCAAAAAGCTTAAGCTTAGCAGATACTCGCTCCACGCCAAGATAGTAATATCAACCACACTGATACTTGTCTTCGGCGGCGGACTGTTTATGTATATTTTTGAAAAAAGTAATACCATAGCAGGCATGGATACACCGGGTGCCATATTTGCATCGTTATTCGGTTCAGTTACGGCGAGAACGGCAGGTTTTAATACAGTAGACACAGCAGCACTGACACCGGAGAGCAAGCTTTTGACTATAGTGCTCATGTTCATAGGAGGAAGCCCGGGCTCGACAGCCGGCGGAATCAAAACCACAACCATGGCGGTCATGATAATCTATATTGTTTCTTATATGAGAGGAAGCAACGGCTGCAATGTGTTTGGCAGGAAAATAAGCAGTGAGGTAATCAAAAAGGCCGGAATGGTGCTTATCATCAATCTGGTGCTTGGCCTTACAGCGGTGATAGCTATACTTGCCACATCCAATATGAAGATGGACGATGTACTGTTTGAGGTCTACTCTGCAATCAGTACGGTCGGCATGACAACAGGCATCACAAGAGATTTAAATACAGCAGGACGCATAATTATCATAATTATGATGTATTGTGGAAGAATCGGAAGCATGACCTTTGTGCTTTCGTTTGTGCATAGACCGGATAAAGCCAATATAGAGCTTCCGGAGGAAAAAGTTATCATAGGATAAGGAGAAACGCAATGAAATCAATTTTAATTATTGGAATGGGTAAATTCGGACACCATCTGTGTGCGGATTTGATTAAAAAACGGAAATGACATTATGGTGATGGACAAGGACGAGGCCAAGGTCAGGGATTTAATCTATGACGTGACAAAGGTCCAGATAGGTGACTGTACCGACCCACAGGTAGTAAAAGCACTCGGAATTAACAATTTCGATTTGATTTTTTGTATGTATCGGCACCAATTTCCAGAGCTCGCTTGAGATAACAAGTCTCGTGAAGGAGATGGGCGGAAAATACGTCATCAGCAAGGCAAACAGGGATGTGCATGCCAAGTTCCTGCTTCGAAACGGTGCGGATGAGGTTATCTACCCTGACCGCGACATGGCAGAGAGAGTGGCAAAGAAATACAGCGCCAACCATGTGCTTGATTATGTGGCATTAAACGATGATTACTCAATCTACGAGATAAATCCACCTGAAGGCTGGGTAGGAAAGAGCATCAAGGAAAATAATGTGCGCCAGAAATACAATGTAAATATCGTTACAGTAAAGGAAGCCGGAAAGAATCGCGTGCTTCCGCTGCCGGACTACGTGTTCAAGGCAGACGATGCAGTGATGGTGCTTGGACTGAATGCGGATGTGGACAAGCTGGTGCGAAAGCTGTAAATATAAGTTGACCATTCAGAAATACTGAGAATAGAAAATTATGAGTCAGCTTGCAAGTGAGCTGCAGTTTTGTCCTGAAGATGGCTCAAATAATAATTGGCAGCAATTAAAATTAAAAAGAAGAAAGGATGGATACATATGGGTAACAATGACAGCAGTGTAGAAACATTTTTGCAGTGGATAAAGGCTTCGGACAATATTGTATTTTTCGGCGGAGCAGGTGTATCAACCGAGAGTGGCATACCTGATTTCAGAAGCGTGGACGGACTTTACAATCAGAAGTATGATTATCCGCCCGAGACCATCCTGAGCCATACATTTTACAGGAAGCATCCGCAGGAGTTTTACCGATTCTACCGTGACAAGATGCTCTGCCTTGATGCAGGGCCGAACATCACGCATTACAAGCTGGCAGAGCTTGAAAAAGCCGGAAAGCTTAAGGGTGTTGTGACGCAGAACATAGACGGACTGCACCAGAAGGCCGGCAGCAAAAATGTGATGGAGCTGCACGGCAGTGTGCTGAGAAACTACTGTGAGAGATGCTTGCAGTTTGTAAGCGCAGAGGAAATCCTCCACTCAACAGGTGTACCAAAATGCCCAAAGTGCGGCGGCCCGGTAAAGCCGGATGTCGTATTGTACGAGGAGGGCTTAAATCAGAAAACGCTTGAGGATGCAATCTACTACATCAGTCATGCCGATGTGCTCATAGTAGGCGGTACATCACTTGCGGTATATCCGGCGGCAGGTCTCATAGACTATTACAATGGAAACAAGCTCGTGCTTATCAACAAGTCCACCACACCGATGGACGCAAGAGCAGACCTTCTGATACAGCAGGGACTGGGCTCTGTATTTGAGCAGATAGAGGTGTAGTATGAGGGGCAAAATACCTTTTGACCCTCATATCATAGTATATAATATGGCAGATATAGGTAGAGAAGGGATATAGGATGGATAAATACGCAGTAGGAGATATCGTAAAACTGAAAAAACCACATCCGTGCGGCAGCAGCGAGTGGGAAATCATGCGTGTCGGAGCAGACTTCCGTCTGAAATGCATGGGCTGCGGACACCAGGTTATGGTGCCAAGGAAGCTGGTCGAGAAAAATGACCGCGGTCTCACCAAGAAGCAGGCTTAGTTAGATAGAAACAAAGTAGAATAGTAAAAACAGAGGTGCAGTTTACTGCACCTCGTCTTTTTATTTATATTCAGCCACAGAGTAAGGGACGTGCGCCGCGGACAGGGGGAGGGCACAGGCGTACTTTCGCAAGAGCGCATAGCGAAGCTGCTTAGAGGCTGTAGAATTATGTTACGAAGTACAGAAATGCCCCGGCATGGACGCCGGGGCAAGGAGCTATCGAGCCATGGAGGGCGAGTAGCGACGGTTTCGTCAGGCATAGAAAACCAAAAACACAATTCGTACAGCCGCTTAGCAGCGAAGCGTAGCTCACGCGGAAGTACGCCTGTGCCCTCCCCCTGTCCGCGGCGCATGTCCCGACCTGATAAAAATTAAAGAAAAATTGCAAAAACCCCTTGAAAAGTACCACGATTCATGTTATTATCTAGACTCGTGATATAAAATTCCTTGCTCATAATCAGATTTATGAGCCAGAGACCAAAAAGGAGGTAACATTCGCATGAACAAATATGAATTAGCACTCGTCGTTAGTGCAAAGATCGAGGATGATGCGAGAACAGCAGTAGTCGAGAAGGCAAAAGAGTACATCACACGTGCCGGCGGTACTGTTACAGAAGTTGAGGAGGCTGGTAAGAAGAGATTAGCTTACGAGATTCAGCACATGACTGAGGCCTTTTATTACTTCATCCAGTTCGATGCTGAGGGAACAGTCCCAGCAGAAATCGAGCAGGACGTTCGTATCATGGACAATGTTCTTCGTTTCTTATGCGTTAGAAAAGACGAGGCATAGTATAAGAAAATAGGAGATTGTATTATGAACAAAGTAATACTTATGGGTAGATTAACCAGAGACGCAGAAATCCGCTATGCCCAGGGGGGACAACTCACTTGCAATAGCAAGATTTTCACTTGCGGTAGACAGACGCTACAGCAAGAATGCAGAGGAGCAGTCAACGGATTTCATCAACTGCGTAGCTTTTGGAAAGATAGCAGAATTTTTTGAGAGATTTGGCCGTAAAGGAACAAAATTTGTTGTTGAGGGTCGAATCCAGACCGGCAGCTATACAAACAAGGACGGACAGAAGGTATACACCACTGACGTCGTGGTTGAGAATGCAGAGTTTGCAGAGTCCAAATCAGCCGCATCAGGAAATGCAGGCGGATTTGCACCGGCAGACAGACCTGCACCTAGCCAGGCTGCTGGGGATGGCTTCATGAACATTCCGGACGGAATCGACGAGGAGCTTCCATTCAATTAGTAGTGTCCACGAGGACAAATATTCAAGGAGGTAACAAAAATGGCTTACAATAAATCAGCTGATGGTTCATCAATGAAGAGAAGACCAATGCGTAGAAGAAAAAAAAAAGTCTGCGTATTCTGTGGAAAAAAAGACAATGTCATTGATTACAAAGATACAAACAAATTAAAGAGATACATCTCTGAGAGAGGAAAAATCCTTCCACGCCGTATCACAGGAAACTGTGCAAAGCACCAGAGAGCTCTTACAGTAGCAATCAAGAGAGCACGTCATCTTGCTCTTATGCCATACGTTTGCGAATAAGATAAATGTATGATAAATCCCGACTACCGGATGGTGGTCGGGATTTTTTAGGTTAAAAATGTTTTATGTTTAAAAAATTAATATTTGTTGCATAATCAAATTACATAGTATAAAATGAATATAAAACAAATACTAATAAAAAGGGAGGGTTCAAATGGATACATACATTGTTTTCTGGTTGGCAGCTACCGTAGTTTTTGTTTTAGTTGAGCTTATGACAGTCGGGCTCACATCCATATGGTTTGCGGCAGGCTCATTTGTAGCGTTTATAATCGCACTGCTTGGCGGCAATGTCGTGGTTCAGGGAATTGTATTTATACTCGTTTCAGTCGTGCTTTTAGCTCTCACAAAGCCATGGGCCGGGAAGTACATCAATTCCAGGACAGTGAAGACAAACGTGGACAGTCTGGTCGGAGAAAGAGCTGTGCTCACCGAGGATGCTGACAGCATGAAGCAGACGGGAAAAGCCGTTGTAAACGGTCAGGAGTGGACAGTCAGACCGCAGGACGAGACCCAGGTCATAAGAAAAGGCGAGCTTATCGAGGTAGTAAAGATAAGCGGAGTAAAATTAATTGTAAAAAGGGTAAAGGAGGATTAACCGGAAATGGAAGGATTAATAGCACTTGCAGTGTTACTCGTAATCGTACTTATAGTACTGGTAAAACTGCATCAAAATCGTGCCACAGGCACACGCAATGGTAATTGAGCGTTTGGGAGGATATCTCACCACATGGAGCGTAGGACTTCACCTCAAGGTGCCATTTATCGACAGAATAGCAAAGAGAGTCATCTTAAAGGAGCAGGTGGTAGATTTCCCACCACAGCCTGTAATCACAAAGGATAATGTAACAATACAGATAGACACCGTTGTATATTTCCAGATTACAGATCCAAAGCTCTACGCATACGGAGTAGAGAATCCAATCATGGCAATTGAGAACCTCACAGCCACAACACTTCGTAACATCATCGGAGACTTAGAGCTTGATGAGACACTCACCAGCCGTGAGACAATCAACACCAAGATGCGCGCAACACTCGATGTGGCAACAGATCCATGGGGCATCAAGGTAAACCGTGTCGAGCTCAAGAACATCATACCTCCAAAGGCCATCCAGGATGCCATGGAGAAGCAGATGAAGGCAGAGCGTGAGAGACGAGAGGCCATTCTTCGTGCAGAGGGTGAGAAAAAATCAACAATCCTTGTTGCAGAGGGAAATAAAGAGTCAGTCATCCTCGACGCCGAGGCTGAAAAGCAGGCAGCCATCCTTCGCGCAGAGGCAAAGAAGGAGGCAACAATCCAGGAGGCAGCAGGTCAGGCAGAGGCTATCCTCAAGATACAGCAGGCCAATGCAGACGGACTTCGCATGTTGAAGGAGGCAAATCCGGATAACGCAGTGCTCCAGATAAAGAGCTTAGAGGCATTTGCCAAGGCAGCAGACGGCAAGGCTACAAAGATAATCATCCCTTCAGAGATTCAGGGGATTGCAGGTCTTACAAAGTCAATTGCAGAGATAGCTGCGGATAAGACTGAGAAGTAAATTATATTTAATCAAAATGAATACCGGAAGATGAGAGCACACAAAAAGCATCGCATGTATCATATCAATATCAGATATATGCGGTGCTTTTTTTAGATTGCACAGAATTGTCCTTAGATTACACACAGGATTGCCCTGAACTCCTGTAATTCCAAACTGATAAATATAGTACTAGGAATAATCCTCACAAAGTGGTATACTCTCTAGTAGGTATATCAATCGATGCGGGCTGCACAAAGGTGTGGCCGGTCACTATTAATTTGTAGTACATTCTCGAAACCGCAACCGTTGCACCGGCAGCATCAGCGCAACGCAGCGGGGATAAGGAGAGTAAAATGAAGAAAAAAAAATAAAATTCAAGGGCAGGCTGAAAAGCTACATGTGCTGGCCGCTATATCTGACGTTTGTGTGGATATGTGCTGACGGAATAGCACTGCGCTATGACAGAAAGCTTGGCTATGGCATGGTAGGCTTTACAGTGTTTTACTTTGCGTTCGTGCTGTTTCTTTTGTATGTCAGAAGCAAGTCAGTTGTTGCAAATGAGCTGATAAGCTTTGCAACACAGTATTCATCGGTGCAGAAGAGGCTGCTTAATGAGTTTGAGGTGCCGTATGCCCTGCTTGAGTACTCCGGCAAGATACTCTGGGTAAATGACAAATTCGCAGAGCTAATGGGTGTGGATAAAAAATATCACAAATCCATCACGACACTTTTCCCGACAGTGACCAGAGAGCTTCTCACCAAGAGTGATGCGCCGACAGACTTCAAGATAGTAAATGAGGAGGAGGACAGCATAGTCCGTCTGTCCGTCAAGCGAATATATTTCAACTCTATCGCAGAGGAAAATGAGATAATCGACACAAATGAAGCAGACGAGTTTTTTTTGACGGCGCTGTACGTATTTGATGAGTCGGAGCTTTATCATTGCAAGAAAGAAATCACAGAGCAGAAGCAGGTCTCAGCGCTTGTATATATTGACAACTATGATGAGGCACTCGACAGCATAGAGGACGTAAAGAGGTCACTGCTCGTTGCACTTATCGACAGGCGTGTAAACCAGTATTTTGCCAAGTATGACGGACTTGTCAGAAAGATAGAAAACGACAAATACTTCGTGGTGTTCAAGTACAAGTACCTTGACAGCATGAAGGAGGACAAGTTCAAGGTGCTCGACGAGGTCAAGGCTATAAAGGTCGGCAACGAGATGGCGGTCACGCTCAGTAGCGGAATCGGTATAAAGAGCGATAAGTATAATGAAAACTACGTATATGCGCGAAATGCCATAGACTTGGCCCTCGGACGAGGCGGTGATCAGGTAGTTATAAAGGATCATGACGATATCCTGTATTTTGGCGGCAAGTCAAAGCAGGTGGAGAGCAAGACAAGGGTAAAGGCAAGAGTCAAGGCACAGGCGCTTCAGGAAATCATTGAGACCTGTGAGAACGTACTTATCATGGGCCACAGCATCACAGATGTAGACTCGCTTGGAGCAGGCATAGGTATATACTGTGCAGCCAAGAATCTCGACAAAAAGGCACAGATAGTAATAAATGACCCGACAAGCTCAGTCAGACCTCTCATGGAGACATTTTCAGAGGCAAAAAGGGCTACCCGGCGGATATGTTTATAAACAGCGAAGAAGCTCTTGAGATGGTGAGCAAGGATACTCTTGTCATGGTGGTGGACACCAACAGGCCAAGCTACACAGAGTGCCCTGAGCTCCTCAGAAAGACAGGAAAAATAGTCGTATTTGACCACCACAGACAAAGCAGCGAGATAATAGAGAATCCTATACTCGCATACATCGAGCCGTATGCATCAAGTGCGTGTGAGATGGTCGCAGAGGTATTGCAGTACTTTAACGACGGAGTCAAGATCAATGCGACAGAGGCCGACTGCATCTACGCAGGAATCCTCATCGACACCAACAACTTTATGACGAAGACAGGCGTGCGTACATTTGAGGCTGCAGCCTTTTTTGAAGCGCTCAGGCGCAGAGGTAACACGCGTCAGAAAGATGCTTAGAAATGACATGGCATGCTACAAGGCAAGAGCCGAGGCAGTGCGCCACGCGGAGGTATACAGGGGCTCGTTTGCCATATCGGTATGCCCTAGCGAGAATGTGGAGAGCCCGACAATCGTCGGTGCACAGGCGGCAAATGAGCTGCTCAACATAATAGGAATCAAGGCATCATTTGTGCTCACGGAGTACAATGACAAGATTTATATCAGCTCTCGTTCAATCGACGAGATAAATGTCCAGATAATCATGGAGAAGCTGGGCGGTGGCGGACACTTAAATGTGGCAGGCGCGCAGCTGACAGGCGTTACTATCGTGCAGGCAAAGCGCATGATACAGGATACACTGGACGAAATGCTAAAAAGAAGGAGACATAGAAGAATGAAAGTAATCTTATTACAGGACGTAAAACCATTAGGCAAAAAAAAAAGGCGAGATAGTAAACGTAAGTGACGGCTACGCCAGAAACAATATCATACCTAAAAAGCTCGGAGTAGAGGCTACTCCAAAGAACTTAAATGACTTAAAGCTTCAGAACCAGCACGCTGACAAGGTGGCACAGGAAAACTACGAGAGTGCACTTGCACTCGCAAAGGTAGTAGAGAACACAAAGGTAGTAGTAAAGCTGCGCTCGGGAGGAGAGGGCGGCAGGACCTTCGGCTCCATATCCACCAAGGAGATCTCGGCTGCAGCAAAGGAGCAGCATGGCTTAGAGCTCGATAAGAAAAAGATGCAGCTTAACGAGTCAATCAAGGCACTCGGAAACTATGAGGTGCCTGTCAAGCTTCATCCAAAGGTAACAGCAAACCTCACAGTATCAGTAGTTGAAGGATAGGAGGCATCCCCTTGGAAGAAGCATTAATCAAACGAATAATGCCAAACAGCCTTGAGGCAGAGCAGTCTGTGGTCGGCTCCATGATTATGAGCAAGGATGCCATAGTGACCGCCAGCGAGATGCTCCTAAAGGAGGACTTTTTATCATCAGCAGTACGGCATCATATTTGAGACCATGGTTGAGCTCTTTACAGAAGGGCAGCCTGTAGATCTCGTCACACTCCAGAACCGTTTAAAGGAAAAGGATGTGCCGCAGGAAATACAAAGCCTTGACTTTGTGAGAACTCTCGTCACCAGTGTGCCGACCTCTGCAAACATCAAGTACTATGCCAATATCGTAAAAAGAAAATGCCATAAAGCGAAAGCTCATCCATGTGACAGAGGACATAGAGAACGAGTGCTACGCCGGCAAGGAATCGCTCGAGAGCGTGCTCGACAAGACAGAGCACGATGTATTTGAGCTGCTTTCCACAAGGCAGACAGGTGACTACGTGCCAATCCGTACTGTAGTCATGAATGCCCTCGAGAAAATCGAGAAAGCAGCACAGCAGGAGGGCACCGTAACAGGAATCCCGACAGGCTTCATAGACCTTGACTACAGGACAGCGGGTCTTCAGCCGTCAGATCTCGTGCTCGTGGCAGCCCGTCCGTCAATGGGAAAGACAGCCTTCGTGCTCAACATAGCACAGCATGTGGCATTTCACGCACATCTGTGTACAGCCATATTCTCACTCGAGATGTCGAAGGAACAGCTCGTAAACCGTCTGTTCTCACTCGAATCAAAGGTAGATGCGCAGGCACTGCGTACAGGAAATCTGTCTGATGCCGACTGGGAAAAGCTGGTCGAGGGAGCCGGAATCATCGGAGACTCCGAGCTCATCATAGACGACACTCCGGGTATCAGTATATCAGAGCTTCGAAGCAAGTGCCGTAAATACACGCTCGAACACGAATTAAAGCTAGTCATCATCGATTACCTGCAGCTAATGACAGGCTCAGGACGAGGCTCAGAATCGCGTCAGCAGGAAATCTCAGACATATCACGTTCCCTTAAGGCGCTTGCCAGAGAGCTTTCAGTCCCTGTGGTGGCACTCTCCCAGCTATCACGAGCTGTAGAGCAGCGACCGGAACACAGACCTATGCTTTCTGACCTTCGAGAGTCAGGAGCTATCGAGCAGGATGCCGATGTCGTCATGTTCATCTATCGTGATGACTACTACAACAAGGACACCGAGCTCAAGGGCATCTCAGAAATCATCATCGCTAAACAGCGTAACGGTCCAATCGGCACCGTAAACCTTGCATGGCTGCCTGAGTACACGAAGTTTGCAAATCTGGAGCATTAAGACTAAATTGCAAAGAGAATAAATAGACAATCAATCCCGGCTCACGTCATAGGATAAAGTTAAGTATCCTGATGTGGGCCGGGATTTTTCAAAATCTCTTTATACTTAAAAAGGGAAGAAAGCTATAAACTTTCCCGCGATTCATCCGATATATTCCTTAGAATAGGGTAAGAACAACAGTCAATTGCAACATATTTTCACACGGAGGTGTTATAGATGGCAATAGAGGCAATCAAGGGTGCAGGAATGGTCTATCAGGGAAGTACATCAACTGCACAGATAAAGGAACAGGCACAGGGAAGGACAGAGGTGTCCAGTGCGGACAATCAGGTCGTGTCTGACAGCATCGCAAGGAATATTCAGGCGATGAATACGAAGGAAGCAAGCGGTGATTCAGCCGGTGATGCCGGAGCGCAGGGACAGGCACAGGCTGCTGCACAAAAGCAGAATGAGAAGAATATGCAGCTTAAAAAGGCTGTGGATGATATCAACAAGAGCGCGTTGGCTGACCAGTCGGAGGCAGTGTTCGGCATCCATGAGAAGACTAACCGCGTGACAATAAAGATAATAGACAAAAAGACAAAAGAAGTCATCAAAGAGTTCCCGCCGGAGAAGACACTTGATATGATAGCGAAGGTCTGGGAGATGGCAGGACTCATGGTAGATGAGAAGAGATAGGAGGACATCATGGCAATCAGATTATCGGGAATGAATTCGGGCCTCGATACGGATTCAATTGTCAAAGCACTTGTATCAGGCTATACAACCAAGAAAGAAAAAATATGAAAAAGCACAGACAAAGCTTGGCTGGAAGCAGGAATCCTGGAAGTCACTGAATACCAAGGTGTACAGTATGTACAGTAATATATCAAACCTGCGATTTTCAAGTGCCTACAACCTTAAAAAAGACATCGGGTTTCAGACATGACAAAGGCCACAGTTACAGCATCATCAACAGCTCCAAATGGCACGCAGTCGCTTAAAATAAAGGAGACCGCAAAGGCAGGCTCGCTCACAGGAGCACAGATAAATGCCTCAAGCTCAACGACCACACTGGCTCAGCTTGGCTATACAGGTGGAGATGCGCAGATAAATGTAAATACAGGCGGCACCACAAAGACTATCACGCTGAGCGCGACATCCACAATGTCAGACGTGGAGAAGCAGCTCAAGGAGACAGGACTTAATGCCAGCTATGACAGCAACTACAAGCGTTTTTACATAAGCTCAAAGGACACAGGTGTAGAGAATGACTTCACACTCACAGGAGCAAATGCCGCAGGAGCGAGCGCACTCTATAAGCTCGGAATCGCAGTGGGAGCATCGGCAGACGGAACCAGACCAAACCCATATGGAGAGTACGCAGGCCTGTCCGGTAAAAACAACGGAAACACACAGCAGAATATAGAAGACGCCCAGAAACGCATATGTCACAGCAGCAGACAATGTTGCAAAGTACAATGCACAGAGCAGCAACCTGCTCAATGCCATAACATATGGCAATGCTTATGCGGATGTTCAGGACTTTTATGCAGCACACAGCAGTGCAGACAAGACAAAGCTTGAAACACTTGCAAAGCTTGGCTCAGGAAGAGACTCAGCCGTCATAATGAAAAACAGTGATGACAGCTACACCACATACAGTCTGACAACTGCAAAAGACGCAAAGGGCAATGCGGTATACAAATCAGCAGACGGCAAGTACATCTCAGCAGAAGAGACATATACGGCCGACGGCAAAACATACAAGAAGGATTCCGATGGCAATTATATCAACGTAGCTGATGAAACAGATAAATACAGCGGAGATACAGCAAAGCTGACCAAAAAACGTGGCATATCATGAGGTTACAGAAAAAATATCATACACATCCACAACCGGCGAGGGCGATGACGCCAAGGAAGTGTCATACACAAAAAGGTCGGAGACACTGATGAAAAGCTTCAGGATGCAGACGGAAAAGTATATACCAAGCGTGCAGACGGCAAATATTATGCAGACGGTGAACCGGATGATTCAAAAAACGGCATAACAATCAAATCAAAGGCAGATTACACATCCAAGGAAGCGTCGCTTACGAATGCGGAGGCTGCAAACACAGCCTATACAGCTCTCACAAATGGTATATCAGAGGCTGATCTGAACACATACACAGCAAACCTGTCAACAGTCACAGCCTTTGAATCATCAGAGGATACAGTGCTGAAAAAGGATGATGATTACACCATAAGCAAGCTCACAGAGGCTGTCCATAGTGCGTATGCGGACAACGGCGGAAAAGCCGGAGTGCAGGCACTTATATCGGGGAACCGGCGCCTATGCATCGGGCAGTGATGCAGCAGATAACAGCTACGCGGGCAGAGTGTCAGCGCTCACAACAGCAGCACAGACAGCACAGGAGACCGTAGACAAAAAAACAGCATCGTAAAGGATCTTGCAGCAATAAAGGACACAAATTCAGAGGAGTACAAAGCAGCCCTTTCAAAGCTGGCAGATGAAGTGGATGCAGCGTATGACCTGTCATCAAGCGCACAGTACAATACCGATGCCAGCAAGATAGACGGAAAAGACGCCGAAATTGAGTTAAATGGCGTGAAATACACCGGAGCCAGCAACAGCTTCAACATCAATGGACTGAACATTACAGCACTCTCAAAGACCTCCGGCAATGATGAAATCAGCATCACCACAGCCACGGATACACAGGGCATTTATGACAAGATAAAGGACTTCCGACAGAGTACAACAACGTCATAAACGAGATGACCAAGCTCTACAACGCAGCATCAGCAGGCAGCTATGAGCCGCTGACAGATGATGAAAAGGAAAACATGTCCGACAAAGAGATTGAGAAGTGGGAGCAGAAAATCAAGGATTCATTGCTCAAAAACGATACAACTCTCAGCGGCGTAATGACAGCCATGCAGTCAGCCATGTCATCAGCAGTGGAGATAAACGGCAAGAAATACTCATTCTCAAGCTTCGGAATCCATACGCTTGGCTACCTCAATGCTGCAGACAATGAGCAGAACGCATACCATATCGACGGAGATGAGGATGACACCAACACCTCAGGCAACACAGATAAGCTCATGGCGGCAATCAATAATGACCCTGACAATGTCATGACATTTATGCAGCAAATCTCCAACAACCTCTACAAGGCAATCGGAGATAAGATGTCATCAACATCACTGAGCTCAGCGTTTACCATATACAACGACAAGCAGATGAGCACAGAGTACAGTAATTACACAAAGCTTATCAAGGAGTGGGAGACAAAGATATCAGACAAGGAAGACTATTACTATAAAAAGTTCTCCGCAATGGAGAGCTCGCTCGCCAAGCTCAACAGTACACAGAGCTCACTAAGCAGCTATTTCTCATAAAGAATAACCATACATGAGTCAGAAATGTGTGAAATATGTTGAAAATGTACATTTCAACAAGCAGTAAATGTACGAAATCAGGGAGGTAACAAATGTTACAAAGCAAAGGATACGCAGTATATGCAAACAGCAAGGTTCAGACAGCATCGCCAGCGGAGCTGACACTCATGCTCTACGAGGCAGCCATCAAGTTCTGCAATATAGCAGAGATGGCTATAGAGAAAAATGACATACAGAAAGCACACGATAATATCAAAAAGGTAGAGGCAATCATCGAAGAATTTCAGGCCACCCTGAATCACAAATATCCGGTAGCAAAGGACTTTGACAAGGTATATACATACCTCATGCAGAGACTGGTTGAGGCCAATATCAAGAAAGATACAAAGATACTCGATGAAGTGCTTGAGCACCTGCGTACCATGAGAGATGCATGGAAAGAGGTCATGCGTGTCACTTGCAACGGAAGCAAGGTAGGCATGTCGTAAAACAAAAAAATAATAACGATAAAAGACAAAAAGGCTTATTGCAAAGTTATGGAGCTGGGCAATAGCCTTTTTGAAAGGAGAACACCATGGAACAGACATACATCGCAATAATGATACAAAGCCGGAGAAAAAAGAGCAGGTACTTGACAAAATAATAGAGCTTGACACAGTACAGAAAAACCAGCTTGAAGATCCAAACCTCACACCGGACGATTTTGATGATGTTGTAGAGCAGAAATCAAAGCTCATAGAGCAGCTAGACAACCTGGACAGTGGCTTTGAAAAAGCTCTTTGAGCGCGTAAAAAGAAGAGCTTGAAGGCAACAAAGAGACATACAAAGAAGAAATCTGCATCATGCAGGATCATATCCGTAAAATCACAGACAAGAGCGTGAAAATCCAAAGCCAGGAAGCCAGAAACAAAGCACTTATGACAAGCAAATTCAACGGAATAAAAAAACAGGCCAGACAAGTGCGAAAGGGCGCAAATGTGGCCAGCAAATATTATCAGTCAATGACAAAGACCGGATATGTAGATCCACAGTTCATGGATAATAAAAAGTGAAAATGGGTGGATAAAAATGGTGAAAATGGGTGGATGAAATTGACAAATGCTGTAAAATCAAAGAATATTACACAGCGGGACAGCGAGAATTGGAAGAGTCCGCATGAATACAATGATGCCAGCATGTTTCATTTCAGAGATGAAAAAAAGGAAATGAAGCAGAGGAGCTTCTTAAACTCAAATCAATAATGGAGAGAGAAGGGGATAATCTGCCAAAGGTACTATGTGTAATATGCGTTATGAGTAATATGGCATATAAGAGACCGGATGGAGTGTATGTGGTGCCAATAACGGCATTGAAGCCGTGAGCGAGGAATGAGGAACAGAAAAAGGTTCTATGATAATCATTGAACAGCCTAAACTATAATAGAAACTGACCGATATATAATATAGAAATTCAGGAAGAATTTAGATGGTGCATGGATGCAAATGGATATTATATAATTATAGAACATATTGTGCCATTCGAATTTTAAAAGTTCGAATGGCACTATTATTTATATGAGGATTAAAAATGAAGAATAAAATAAAAGAAGAAATCGAAAGTAATTTGCAGAATGGAAATTTACAAAAAAAGTATTGATATTTTAAATGCATATGAACATAAATATCCTAAAGATAGAGATTTAAAGTTCTATAAATGCATTTATATGTTGCAAATTGGAGACATAGAGAAAGCGATAGAAATATCTGAAGAGTGTGTGAGAAAGTTTCCTACAAGTTATGAAGCCTACTATTATAATGGTTGCTCATATCAGGCAGCCGGAATGGTAATAGAAGCTTTAAAGGCATATAAAATTACAGATTATTTGTATAATTATTTAAAGATTGAAGATTTGGATATATACGAGGATGTATGTAATCAGATTTCTATTTTGGAAGAAAAATATATTGATTTAGTGAACGAATATATAGATACGAATGATGTAAGTAATATATTGAAGGCTGATTCGTTTTTAAAAAAGAATGAACAAGTTTTTGGGGAAAAAATGAAAAGTCGACCAGAGATAGCAGTAAACTAATAGTAGGTACTGAGTATTGGGTGACAGACTCTGATTTAAGGTTTGTTGGAGTATATAGGAGTCCGGTACCGGACTTCATAGGAAAAAGAAAATATGAGTTTAATAAGAACTCAGGCAGAGTTCTTAAAGTATACTAATAAAGGTATAGAAACAAGTGTTATTGGAACCGATAATGAATATTTAATTCCTATTGCAAGCACAGAGAATAATAATGTATATACATTTAAGAACGAAGAAAATAAAAATATAATTGTACAAAGAGTTGCTAATCACTTTAACTATTATAGGGTAAAAAAATGGAACACATATAATTTCAAAGTATAAAGCATATTATGGTTATCCGATTCCACTAAAACATGATGCGAAACGAAAAAAACTTGTCTTGAGCTTTTTGTTGATGGATTATCACAGGAAGTTATTAATGGAGAAGATTTTAGAAGGCTAATGCCAAATACATACGATTTCTTTAAAAAGGTACTATATGTACAAATACTTTTAGCTGTTCGGAATGGACTTTTCCGAGTTTAGCAACATATGAAAGTGGATTGGATACGCTTGGACATATGATGTTTCATAATACAATAGATGGAGAATTACCTCAAAGCGTTCCGACATTAACTGAATATATTAAAGGAAAAGGGTATTTTACAAGTAAATTGGATGGTGATTGGAGAGGTATATATTCATATGGATTTGCAAGAGGGTGTGATCAGTATGTATATCAAATTCAATCAATGGGCGCGCGAGCAGAGCAAGAGATTATAAATGCCATTGAGCACATAGAGGCATTTAAGGATACAGATCAATATTTGTGGATGACGGTTGGCGATTTGCATGATATTGCTGATGGATATGATTTGTCACTTGCAGTACAAAAAAAAATCTTACACTTGATGAACTGGAATATGAAGATGCCGGTAAAACGTCTGTTAAACAAAACTATAGCTGGGGAACAAAAAGTCAGAGGTATAAAAAACTATTCAGTACTTTGATATGTTGTTTGGAATTCTATATAACTATATAGAGAGAAATTATAAGGACAACGAAATAGTTATAAGCCTTTTTTGCTGATCATGGACAGGGTTATTTGGTTCCAAATGATAAACATTTTTTTGTCGAAGGAGAGAACTAAGGTGGCTTTTTATGTTTCGTGGAAGCAATGTGGATGAAAAAATATCAGATGAAATTATTTCAACGGCTGATTACTTACCTATAATGTGTAAATTGTGTGATATACAGGTTGATTATGAGAAAATAAATGGTAGACTTCCGCTTAGTTTTGGAGGTGAAAAAAGAACGGAAATATGCGATAACCGAAAGCATTCATCCGGGAGATAAATATTGTGCGGTAGCAAATGCTGATGACTATGAAATATATTTTGATAACCAGGCTTTAACTGATGAAGAAGGGAGATTTGAATTAAAAGATTATAAGGTGTATGGATATTATAAAGATATGGTACAAATATCGAAGATAAGGCTTTATTGGATAAATATGAGAAAATTTTTATGGAAAGAATAGCAGAACATGTAATATATGACTAGATAGTGGGAGGACGTTTATGCAGGCAATAATTCTTGCAGCAGGAATGGGAAAAAAGATTAAAGCATTTAACAGAAAACAATCCTAAATGTATGGTGAAGGTTAATGGTATAGCCATAATAGAGAGAGCATTAAGAATATTGGATAGGAAAGCATTAAATAAAATCGTAATTGTTGTTGGATATGAAGGACAAAAGCTTGTAAATTATATTGAATCATTGAATGTAGCTACACCGATTACATACATATGGAATAAAGACTATGAAAAAACTAATAATATTTACTCTTTGTCATTGGCTAAAGAATATTTGTGTGAAGATGACACAATTTTACTTGAATCTGATCTTGTATTTGATGAAGCTATTATAGATGTACTGTTGACAGATGAGAGAAAATCGCTAGCTGTTGTTGACAAAGTTTGAAAGCTGGATGGATGGCAGTTGCATGATTATAGATGACGATGACAAAATAGTAGATTTTGTGCCGGGTAAATATTTTAATTTCAATGATAAAGAGAAATATTATAAGACGGTAAACATATATAAGCTGTCGGTAGATTTTTCGAGTAATATATATGTCCCTTTTCTCGCTGCCTATGAAAAGGCAATGGGCGAAAAATGAGTATTACGAGTCCGTAATTAAGCTAATTGCAATGCTTGAGACTAATGAAATACGAGTTAAACGTATAGATAATCAGAAATGGTATGAAATTGATGATATTCAGGATTTAGATATAGCGGAATCACTGTTTACAGACAATCCGGCAGAGAGATATCGTAAAATAATGAGCAGATATGGGGGGTTTTGGCGATATCCTCATATGACAGACTATTGTTATCTTGTTAATCCATATTTTCCGCCACAAAGATTAATAGATGAAATGGAGTCGAATTTTAAAACATTACTTACGCAATATCCTTCTGGGCAGAAGATTGATTCAACGATATCATCAAATATATTTGGAGTAAAAAGAGGAATATATTATATTAGGTAATGGAGCGGCCGAATTAATAAAGGCTTTACTTGATATACAAACTGGGACAATGGGGATTATAGAGCCATCATTTAACGAATATAAGAACAGATATTCAGGGAATGTGGAAATATATCATCCGTGTATAAATGAAAAAAAAAGGATATAACGCAGATGATGTGATAAATTATTTTGATGACAAAAGTATTGTTTTTTTAGTCCTGATAAATCCGGATAATCCAACAGGCAATTATATACGGGTACATGATATACTAAAACTTATACAATGGGCTAAAAAGAAACAAATAAAACTTATTTTAGATGAGAGCTTTGTCGATTTTGTCGATTTGCAGCAAAACGAGAGTATTGAAGATGTAACTTTTATAAAAGATGATATATTGGAAAAATATACCAATTTATATATCATAAAGAGTATTTCCAAATCTTATGGGGTGCCGGGTGTTAGATTAGGGCTTTTGGCTTCGGCAGATAAGAAAGAAATGGAACGGATAAGAAGCACTCTGCCGATATGGAATATAAATTCTTTTGGAGAATTTTTTATGCAGATATTTAATAAATATAAAAAGAACTATATAGAAAGTATGGAAAAATTTAGAAATACAAGACGAAGATTCTTGAGAGATTTTGCAGGAGATAGCTTATCTAAAAGTATTGCCAACTCAGGCAAATTATGTAATGTGCGAGGTAGTGGGTATGGATAGCGAACAGTTGTGCATTAAAATGTTTGAAAAAGGCGTGTTAATAAAAGATGCTTCCAGCAAGATGTCCAATGGAAGGAGTTATATTAGAATCGCAGTTCGTACAGAGATAGAAAACAATATATTAATTGGTTATTTTAAAGAGATATATAAAGATTAGAAAAATTTTTTTTAAAAAATTATTTTAGGTATAAAGTATCGAAAAATAAGTCCGATATAGATAATAAGTAAGCAAGATATTACTTATTAGTAGCAAGCCAAACGAAGCGTACGGTCGAGCGGCAAACTACAATGACAAAACAGATTGAAGCATGGACGCTTCACTTAATTCAAGGAGGAAACAATTATGGTAGTACAGCACAATATGTCAGCAATGAACGCTAACAGACAGTTAGGAGTAACAACAGGTACACTCAGCAAATCAACAGAAAAGTTATCTTCTGGATACAGAATCAACCGTGCAGCAGATGATGCAGCAGGTCTCTCAATTTCAGAGAAGATGAGAAGCCAGATCAGAGGACTTAACAAAGCTTCTTCAAATGCTCAGGATGGTATCTCAGCTATCCAGACAGCAGAGGGTGCTTTTTAAATGAGGCTCATTCAATTCTTCAGAGAATGAACGAGCTTGCAACACAGGCTGCAAACGACACAAATACATCAGCAGATAGAACAGCAGTTCAGAGTGAGGTTAATGCATTAACAAAGGAATTGAATAGAATTCAGCATCTACAACTCAGTTTAATACAAAGAATCTTCTTGATGGTACTTTCTCAGGAAAGAATCTTCAGGTTGGAGCTTTAGCAAACCAGTCAATTTCTATTTCAATAGGAACTATGAATGATACAGCACTCAGTGTTAATGCTTTATGCGTTTCAACATTCGCAAAGGCAGGCTCAGCAATGACTGCTGTGCAGAAAGCTATATCAAAAGTGTCAACACAGAGATCTAATCTTGGTGCTCTTCAGAATCGTCTTGAGCATACAGTAAACAATCTTGATAATGTTTCTGAGAATACTCAGACAGCAGAGTCACGTATTCGTGATACAGATATGGCTTCAGAGATGGTACAGTACTCAGCTACTTCTATCATCCAGCAGGCAGGTCAGTCTATGCTTGCCCAGGCAAACAGCCAGACACAGGGTGTACTTTCACTTCTTCAGTAGTTTGGAGTGTAATAGGACTATCATTGATAGAGCCACTCGTAAAGAGTGGCTCTATTTAGGTATAAGGGATTTATCAATTATGGAAAATGAAATTTTAGAAGCAATTATGACAATAGATGATTATTCAAAGCTTTTTATATACAAACTTTAATAATGGAATGTCTAGGATAAATGATATAGTGAATATAATACAAATTTATATAGAAGCTTTTTTGAATAAAATAGACAAATATAATTCATTAGGAGAAAATATATCTACAGATGTGATAATAAATCAGTTAAATAATCTAATGAATGCAATTGAATATAAAGACCAGGTATTATTGATTGATACATTAAGATATGAGATAGAAGATACATTAAATTTATATAGAAAGCTGGTAATTAAATATGGAGAATAAAGAATTAGTTAAAAAGTGTTATTTAATATTACAAAATTATCCATATATAAAACCAGCTATTGATAAAATATTAGAAAAAGGTAACGAGCTTGAACTGCTAGTTGGCAAATCTGCAAATGATGAAATGATTTTTGCCCAAGAAAAAAAAATGGACATTTGTACTATCTGAATAGCAGATATAATTGCATTAATGAAATTGATATATTGCTAAGTAATATAAAGGCATTAGAAAATCCATTTTCGCCTATTATTATTTTTGGAATGGGAAATGCAATGATTATTCATGAAGTGAGAAGACGATTTCCAGAAAACTATATTTATATACATGAACCGGATATAAAAGTTTTTAAAACAGTAATTGATAGTTATGAAAATATAGACTTTTTGTCAGATGACCATGTGATACTTACAGTAGGGCAAGAAAACCGTGGGGCAATGATAGAATTGTTACATGAAATGATAGATCAGAGTAATTTTAGTGTAACGGACATTATTTGTATGCCACAATATGAGATATTGTGGGAGAATGAATACCTCGATTTTTTAAAATTATTCTATGCCCGCTGTGAACAGATTATCATGCAAAAAAAATACCGATATTATATTTAACGATGAACATATTATTAATTTTTGGGAAAACATTACTGATTTGATTAATCAATATAGTGTGGGAGATTTGATTGAGTTACTTAAGAATAAGCAAGAAAAAGGCATATCCTGCATTTATAGTATCAGCAGGTCCGTCTTTGGATAAAAATATAGAGGAGTTAAAAAATATTAAAGGGCGAGGTATAATAATGGCAGTGGATACAGCCATAAAGCCATTGTTGAAACACGGTATAGTTCCAGATATTATTGCATCAGTAGATCCTCATAAGCCATTATCACTATTTGAATATGAAGGTGTTGAAAAAATCCCAATGCTTGTAGATATTAATTATAATTCACAAATTGCAAATATTCATAAAGGCAAACGCTTTTATGCATGGAGCGGAGAACCATTTATAAAAGACTTTCTAGGAGAGATGAATATAAATCTTGGATTGATTGAAAGTGGAGGTTCGGTAGCCTGTAATTTGTTTTCTCTTGCGGTTTTTTGTGGATTTAAAACAATTATTTTAGTTGGACAGGATTTAGCATATCCTGATAAAAAGGGACATTCGTCAGCATCATATGATGATGAGAAAGAAATAGACTATTCCAGCAAGAAGTATTTTGAAGTGGAGGATATTAATGGTGGTAAGGTATTTACAGAAGGAAACATGAATGCGTATAGAAAATGGTTTGAAGCCTGTATATCTAGAAAACCAGATATTCACTATATTGATGCTACAGAGGGTGGAGCAAAGATATATGGAACAGAAATCTGTACACTAAAAATGGCAATAGAAGAATGCTGTGATGGCATGAGACCACAAAAGTGGATGGATATTATCAATTCCTGTAAACCATTGATGAATGAAGAACGAAAACAAATAAGTAAAAAAAGAGACTTTGCTCCTTACCTAAGAATATGAAGAAAATATCAGAATTATTAGATGAATCTGCTTCATATATAAAGGAGGCTAACCAATGTCTGACTAAGAATAATTATGATGGACTTATAGAGAATATGAAGAATATAATTGAAATAAATAATATGTTAGATAAAAGTCTCGGAGGTTAAGTTGCTGAATCTTTATACACCTAATAGTGGATATGCGGTTTCTATGGCAGCATATAATATTGAAAAAAAAAATAAAAAGGATGACATAAAGAATTTATTAAAGCTCTGTGATATATTAAATAAAGGCTATAAGGAGGCATTAAATAAATCCTGTAAAGATATTGACGAAAAAATAAAAGATATGAAAATGTTTTAATTAAAATATAAAGATATTTAGAAATAGGCCGATATACATCATAGAGATTCATGAAGAATCGTTAAGGTGCATGGAGGCATAAGTTTATATCGGATGAATTATTATGCCACTCGGACTATGTGCGTTCGAGTGGCTTTTTATTTATGAAGGTATTCCAAGCACTGATAGAAAATATCAGGAGGAAATATTTCATGTTAAATGGAAAGTCGATTTTGGTAACAGGGGGAACCGGTTCGTTTGGTCATCAGTTTGTTAGTTATGTATTGGAGCATTATGAGCCTAAGAAAATAATTTATATACTCTAGAGATGAGTATAAGCAGTTTGTGATGCAGAATGAATATAAGAAACATCCACAGGCTGATAAGTTGCGATTTTTTATTGGAGATGTAAGGGATAAGGAGAGACTTTACAGAGCGTTTGATGGTGTGGATTATGTGGTACATGCTGCAGCATTAAAGCAGGTTCCATCATGTGAGTATAATCCTATGGAGGCTGTAAAGACAAATATCAATGGTGCAATGAATATAGTTGATGCAGCATTGGATTGTGGAGTGAAGCGTGTTGTTGCTCTTTCTACAGATAAGGCAGTAAATCCAATTAATCTTTATGGAGGCACTAAGCTGGTTTCAGATAAACTGTTTATTGCTGCTAATGCCTATACGGGGGAAAAGGACGTCAATTTTTCAATCGTCAGATATGGTAATGTAGCAGGAAGCAGAGGCTCAGTTATTCCATTTTTCAGAAATATAGTTGCTAATGGTGGTACTTCTCTTCCGATAACAGACTATAGGGATGACAAGATTCTGGATAAGCCTTGAGCAGGGGGTAGAGCTTGTGATTAAGGCATTATCAGAGGCTAAAGGTGGAGAGACTTTTTATCTCGAAGATTCCTTCATTTAAGATAACAGATTTGGCACAGGCTATACTGCCGGGATGTGAGATGCCGGAGGTCGGTATTCGTGAAGGTGAAAAACTTCATGAAATAATGGTTACAAAAGAGGATTCTATGCTTACATATGAATATGACAAGCATTTTATAGTTTATCCACATTTTGACTGGTGGGATAAAGATAAGATACAGGCCGGTGGAAAAAAAGGTGGAGCAAGGATTTGAGTATAGTTCAGGCACAAACACTCAATGGTTAACTGTAGAGCAAATTCAGGAATTACTTAAGAAAGTAGGGGGGAACATTAAAGTTTTATGAACATAGCAATTATTACTGCACGTGGCGGAAGTAAACGTATACCGCATAAAAACATAAAGAATTTTTTGTGGAAGACCAATAATTGATAATATTCAATAGAGGCAGCAAAAAAGAGGCAGGTATTTTCGACATTGTGATGGTTTCAACGGATGACAAAATGATTGCAGAAATTTCAACAAATGCAGGCGCAGAAGTACCTTTTATGAGAAGCATGGAAACTTCAAATGACTATGCAACAACAGCAGATGTAATAAAGGAAGTGCTGGAAACATATAAGGGAATGGGAACTAATTTTGATAATGTTTGTTGTATATATCCTACTGCTCCATTTGTGAATGGTGAGAAGTTAAAAAAAGCGGTTCTCTTATTACAGGAATCTGATTTTGATAGCGTGATGCCTGTAACAGCATTTTCTTTTCCGCCATTAAGAGGAATGGAATTGAAAAATAATAAATTACGGTATAAGTGGCCGGAACATGCAATGAAGAGATCACAGGATTTAGAGACGATTTATCATGATTGTGGACAGTTTTATGTGTTAAATGTTGATAAATTTTTGAAAAGTGGCAAGCTGGTGACAGATAACACACAGGTGGTATCATAGTTTCAGAAATGGAAGTTCAAGACATTGATAATGAGATGGACTGGGAAATGGCAGAACTTAAATATAAGATGCTTAGGGAGAAAGGCAGAATATAGTATATGAGAATAGGAACGCACGAAGTCGGAAATGGTGCATCGACATAGGTTATTGCAGAAATGTCGGCAAATCATGCAGGAGATATTAATAGAGCAAAGGAAATTATACATGCTGCAAAAAGAGGCAGGAGCAGATTGTATTAAGATTCAAACATATACACCGGATACTTTAACGATAGATTGTGATAATAAATATTTTCATATTTCTGATGGGACATGGAATGGAGAAAATTTGTATAAGCTATATGAAAAAGCGTATACTCCATGGGAATGGCAACAGGAATTATTTAATGAAGCAAAAAAGTGCGGAATAGATTTCTTCTCGACTCCTTTTGATAAAACAGCGGTAGATTTTTTAGAAAAGCTTGGCGTGGGTTTTTACAAGATTAGCGTCATTTGAGATTGTGGATATCCCTTTAATTGAATATGTAGCATCAAAGGATAAGCCTATAATAATGTCGACTGGAATGGCAACCCTGACCGAAATAGATGAGGCAGTTACCACCATAAGAAAATATGGTAATAATAATCTTATATTGCTAAGATGTGCTAGTGCATATCCGGCAATAACAGATCAAATGAATTTGAAAACAATGAAAAATATGGGAGAAACTTTTGGAGTGCCATATGGACTGTCAGATCATTCATTGGGGGCTGTTGGAGCTGTTACGGCAGTTGCTTTAGGCGCAAGTGTTATAGAAAAACATTTTTGCCTCGATAGGTCAATAGAAAATCCTGATTCTTCCTTTTCAATGAATCCACAAGAATTTAAACAGATGGTATGTGATATAAGGCAAGCAGAAAAGGCAATTGGAATCGTAAAATATGGAATTTCAGAACAGGAAAAGTCAAGTCGGATATTCAGAAAATCTATATTTGTCGTTAAAAGATATAAAAAAAAGGTGAACTCTTAACAGAAAATAACATAAGGGTAATACGACCGGGGTTTGGTCTTGAACCGAAATATTATAGGCAGGTATTAGGTAATATTGCACTTTGTGATTTGGAAAGGGGAACACCATTAAGCTTTGAAGTTGTAGGAGGAAGCCTGTATTGAATAATTTAAAAATTATTTATTTAACAAATAATTTTAATTCGTTAGAGTTGGCAGAGTGGCTTAAAAAAATATGGAACAGTTATAGATATAAGAGACAGATTAACACTTGAGATGGTTAAGGTTGAAAAACCAGATTTTATAATAAGCTACAATTATGGTTTCATAATTACAAAAGATATAATAGATTATATGGACGGAAAAATATATAATCTACATATTTCATATCTGCCATGGAATAGAGGAGCTTCACCGAATTTTTGGAGTTTTATTGATGATACACCGAAAGGGGTCACAATTCATCAGGTAGATTATGGTTTGGATACAGGCAAAATTACTATTTCAAAAAAAATGTTTTTTTTGATGAAACTAAAGAAACGTTTATGAGTACATATAATACTTTGCAAAGAGAGATAATAAATCTTTTTAAAGAAAACTGGGAGAATATAATAAATCAATCATATATACTTAAAGAGCAGTTAGGGGGTGGAAGTTACCATAAAGTTAATGACTTGAAAGAGATAGAGAAAAAATGTCCATTTGTGTGGACTGATAATATAGATCAATATAAAAAGCGATATAATAATTGTGTAGGAAAAAACTAGTATGATAGCAATTAGAGTAGATATGAATAATATAATTGCAACGGGACATGTTATGAGATGCATTGCAATTGCAGAAGCGATTCGGATGCAAGGTGAAAATGTTATATTTATAATTGCGGATAATCATGCAATTGATATTTTAAACAAAAATAACTTAAAGTATATAATATTACATACTGAATGGAATAAAATGGAAGCGGAGCTTTCCACACTTATAAGTGTTATCCGAGGAATATAATATAACTAAAATGTTGATAGATAGTTATCGGGTTACTTATAAGTATTTAGAGGAATTAAGTAAATGGGTCCATACGATATATATTGATGATTTGGGCGCATTTGATTATCCGGTGAATACAGTGGTTTGTTATGCAAATTATTGGGAAAAACTGGGATATAGTCATAGTAGTTTGAAACCCAGATATTTACTGGGAATACAATATGTACCTTTGAGGAAAGAGTTTTGGAATACAAAACCTAAAGTGATATCTGAAAATGCGAAAAAACTTTTGATATTGACAGGGGAAGTGATCCATATAATATTTCTCAAAAAAAATATTGGAGGCTTTAGATAGAAGATACTACCAAAAAAATAGATGTTATATGTGGAAAATATAATGTCTACTATGATGAATTAATTCAAATATATGGAAACGAAAAAAATATAAAATTCCATAGAAATGTTAATGATTTAGAAAAATATATGATGGAGACGGATTTGGCAATTTCCAGCAGGTGGAACAACGTTATATGAGCTATGTGCATGTGGAACACCTACATTATCATATACTTTTTTTGTTGATAATCAAATTGATAATGCAATACAATTTGATGAAGAGGGAATTATAAAATATGTAGGCGATATACGAACGACAGATATTGTTAAGAATATGAAAAAGTACATCCATAAAATTATGGATGATGCACAAAAAAAGATATGATATTTCTAAGCTCATGAGAATGAAAATTGATGGAAGAGGAGCCGAAAGATTGGCGAAAGCACTGATTGATATTTAGACAGTAAAGATAGAATATGAATACTAAAATAGAGAATTTGATTGAAAAAGGTGAATATGATAATTTGTTAGAACAAATACAAGTATATGAAAATGTTTGTAATGATGCTGACATTAATACATATAAGTTTATGTATTATTATGCTATTGGACAATATCAGAGGGGATTAATTTATGCAAAAAAAAGCAGTTGTTATGCAACCATATATAGCAGATGTGCATTATAATTGTGGATACGCTTATGAATTAAATGGATATTTGTATGAGGCATATGAGCAATACATAATAACATCTGAAATAATATCAGCAGGGAATAAAAGTAGTGTTGAATTGGAAGTTGTAATTGAAAATGCTCAAACAGTATTAAAAAAAAAGAATATTAGAAAGTGTTGAGAACAATGATTTTGTAAATGACATTCAAAATCATAATTGGTTACAATATATTGTAAATAAAAATAAATATAAGTTCGAATTAGATGCCATGAATTTCATTCAGGAAGTGATATAATTGGTTCTGAATATTATGATTATCCATTTTTAAATAGAATGTACATTGGTGTTACAGGTTTAAGAAGTATATTTAATTTGCATTGTGGAGTTTATAAAAACGGATACAGTTAACGAGAAGGCTGAATTACAAAGGGTTGACGATTCAAGAAAATGTATATGTGTTGAATGTAATACAGATAGTTTTATTCCAATAATAATGACTAATAAAGGGGAAAACTCATTTTTAATATGAATGATGAAAAGAAAGAAGTTATTTATAGTTCACCATACCATTATGTTAACTATAGAATGCCTAAAGGAACATTTATAATATCATCAGATAATGAATTTAGGATAGGAGAGTTAGTTCCATTAATTCATGAAAAAAATAGAAAGAAACTGGTGCTTAACATCTTTGTAGATGGATTGTCGCAAACGGTGTTAGAAAATAATTTTGAAAAATTAATGCCTCATACCTATAGATTTTTTAGAAATGGAATTGAATGTACTAATGCGCATACAGCAGGAGATTGGACGTTTCCTTCTATTGCTTCAATTACAACAGGGCAAACATTGGCAAGACACAAAATGTTACATTCCAAAATATTAAGGAAGATAGATGAGGAAACACCTATTTTGTTTGAATATTTTAAAAATGCAGGATACAATACAACGAAAATTGGTGGAAATTGGAGAATTGCACCTAATTATGGATATGCAAGGGGAATTGAATCGAGTAAAATATCAACATATGTACGCAGGATATTCGGTTGAGCAGGTTGTTGCGGATGTTGAAGAGCAAATACATTGTATGGCTGATACAGATCAGTTTATATGGATGGAGATTGGTGAATTACATCTTATTGCAGGTGAAATTAATATGGCACCATTGCAATCGGAATTAATGGTATGGGAAAATGAAGAATATAGTGGTAAAGTAAATTCAGTAAAGCAAAAATATGATGAAACAAAGATAAAGTATTATAAAAAGCAGATAGAGTATATAGATAGACGATTGGCAAGTTTATATCAGTATATAGAGGATAACTATAAAGATGAAGAGATTGTGGTAAGCCTATTTGCAGATCATGGACAGGGATATTTAGTTAAGCCGGAAGAGGACTTCTTATGCGATGAGAGAAGTAATATAGCATTTATGTTTAGGGGTGGAAACATAACTGGAAAGTCAAAGGAAATTATTTCTTCTTACGATTATTCAGGAATTATGTGTAAGTTGGCAGGAATAGATTATGATTATTCTAAGACAGATGCATTTTTACCTATTACGTTTGGTGGTTCAAAAGAGAGAGAATTTTGCGTGACTGAAAGTATACATGTAGGTGATCCATATGAGATTTTATTGAATGGAGAAGACTTTAAATTTTATTTAAAAGGGAAAGAAAAAAATGTTACGTCAGAGTGTAGGGTTCCATTAGATGAGTTTGAAACGAGATTATTAGACTTAGATGGGAATGAAATTAATGATAATGATAAGATAAAACGTTATACAAAGTGGTGTCTAGAGCATATAAGCTCATGTAGGATCTTTAATAATTAGTAGAAGAAACAAGGGAGTACATTTTGGAAAAAAGGAATTTTATATTGGATTACAGGATTATCGGGTGCGGGTAAAACAACAATAGGAAATGCTCTTTATTATGAATTACGTGAAACAAAGGACAATATTGTAATTTTGGACGGAGATATTTTGAAGAAGTTGGTTGGAGATTCTTTGGGATACACAAAGGAGGATCGTAAGAAGAGAGCTTATTATTACTCTAATTTGTGTAAAACATTGACTGATCAAGGAATTTCAGTTGTAATATGTACGATTGCAATGTATGATGAGGTACGTGAGTGGAACCGTAATAATATAGAAAAAAAATATATTGAAGTTTTTTTGAAAAGTAAAAAAAGAAACACTGATAAAAAAGAGACAGAAAAGGATTATACTCAGCTCAGGCATTAGGAAAAGTGAACAATGTTGTTGGAATTGATCAAGATGTTGAGTTTCCAAAAAATCCGGATATTATTATTGAAAATGACGGATTAATTCCAGTAGTGGAAATAGTAAGAAAAATTGTGAATTATTCCCCAAAGATAAGAGATTCATTTGATAGGGATACAGAATATTGGAATTCATATTACAGTAATGACTTAATAGAGTTACAAATGCCAAGTTACTTTGCACTTTTGTAAAGGAGTATATAAAGTCTGGAAAGAAGATAATGGATATTGGTTGTGGAAATGGAAGAGATAGTTTGTTATTTGCTAAAATGGGACTTAAGGTTGTGGGAGTAGATGCCTCAAAGATAGCCATTGACAGATTAAATTCTGTTCAGCATGAAAATATGCCTATGTTTGTATGTGATGATTTTGTAACATGTAAAGCTTTATATCAAGCACAATATGATTATTTTTATAGTAGATGGACGATGCATGCGATATCTGAAAGGCAAGAAGATGAACTATTACGTAATATATCAAGTTCTATAAAAAGGATGGGTTATTGTTTATAGAAGCAAGAAGTATTCATGATGATTTGTATGGTGTGGGCGAAAAAGATTTCAGAGAATGAATACATATATAATGATCATTATCGTAGGTTCATGGATAAAAAAAAATATTTATAAGTAAATTAAAAAAATTGGGGTATGAAATAGTTTTTGAAGTTGAAGGAAATACATTGTCAAAGACAAAAAAATCAGATCCGACCTTGATAAGGATTGTAGCAACGTATATAGGATAATTATTTTATATTCGGGAAAAAAAGGGAATTTATAATGAAAGAGAAAAAATAGAATAAAATTGATTTGTGTTATAATTACAGCATCAACTAGTGTTGCCAGTGCATTTGTAGGGGGAAAAAAAAAGAACATATTACTATAAATAACAACATCAAATCCGCTACAAGTGATGTAAACAATGTGGATGATTTGATAAAAAAAATATGAAAATGCTATGGAAAGCAATTCTAAATTAGCAGAACAAAATAAAAATTTAAAAGAAGAAAATGATAATCTGCAATCTAATATATCTGATTCTATAACGGCTGAAGTGAAATCACCAAGTATTATTGTTGATGGGATGAAATCGAGTCAAAATTGGAATAAATCCATTGCAATAGTTAATAATTCCAATTACTATTCAGAAAATTTACTGAATAGCTTGGTTGAAGGAAAATTTTCTTATGATATTAGCCAAAATAGTTTATTTTACAACGAAGAAGACCAGATGATTAATAAGGTAACCAAGATTAATGCATTATCAACAAATGTTATATATGAAGGTATAGGATACGATGTTGTAAAATCCTCTGACGGAAAAAGAGATATTAATGGGAAGTCAGTCATACACGGAAGGATTGGTTGTTTGGGATGACGAATCTCTCTTTGGAGGAGGCAATGGATATGCATTATTTGATTTGCAAGGAAAGTATTCTAAACTAGAATTTGATGTAGGTAGAACAAATGAGTATGAAAAGGAAAATGTAGAATTAAAAGTATATTTAGATGGTGAATGTAGAGAGATATATCAATTGGATGCAGAAACTCCACCTAAGCATTTTGAAGTTACATTAAATTATGCTAATAGCATGAAATTAGAAATAAGTGGAGGAACTAGAGTTAAGTATGGTTTTGTTAACATGATTTTATATTACTGATTATGGTATGTTAATATGAGACTTTTAGCAGATAAAAAAAGTTGAAAATACTTAAACCGCATTAAACAAACATAAAAAGATTTGTCTAACTTAAAATGGTTTGCGATGTAACTATAAATTAGTATTATATGTAGCTATAATCATATTTAATAAATTGCAGAGTATATAAAGAAAAAGAGTGAAATTATGATACCATACGGAAAACAAACAATAGAACAAGATGACATTCAGGGCAGTTGTAGATGTCCTCAAATCAGATTTTCTTACAACAGGACCAAAAATTGCAGAATTTGAGCAGATTGTGGCTGATTATGTTGGAGCTAAATATGCAGTTGCCATTTCAAACGGCACATCTGCTCTTCATGCAGCTTGCTTTGCGGCAGGGATTGAACCGGGAGATGAGGTTATTAACACACCGCTTACGTTTGCAGCATCTGCAAACTGTGTACTGTATTGTGGCGGTACACCTGTATTTGCTGATGTTGATCCGAAGACTTACAATATAGACCCGGAGGATATTCAAAGAAAGATTACTGACAGGACAAAGGCAATCATAGCTGTTCATTTAGCTGGTCAGCCTTGTGATATGGATGCTATACACAGCATTGCGCGTGAGCATGGACTTATTGTAATCGAGGACGGAGCGCATGCACTTGGCTCTGTTTACAAGGGCAAGAAGGTAGGTAGTATGTCTGATATGACTACATTCAGCTTCCATCCGGTGAAGCCGATTACCACAGGCGAGGGTGGTATGATAGTCACTGACAATGAGGACTTTTATAAAAAGATGATTCTTTTCCGCAGTCATGGCATTACAAGAGATGATTCTATGATGACAAGGAATGATGGACCGTGGTTTTATCAGCAGTTTAATTTGGGCTACAATTACAGGATAACTGATATCCAGTGTGCCTTAGGCTGTAGTCAGATGAAGAAGCTGGACAGATTTTTAGCACGCCGAAAGGAAATTGTTGCACGTTATAATGAGGCCTTTGCGGATTGTGACAATATTATCACACCTTATCAGCTTTCGGATACGGAAAGTGGTTGGCATCTGTACATAGTTCAGGTGAAAAAAAATGTGATAGAAGACAGGTTTTTGAGAACATGCGTGAAAAGGGAATCGGAGTGAATGTACATTATATTCCTGTTTATATGCATCCGTATTATCAGGAGCATGGATATGAGAATGTGCATTGTGCGAATGCGGAGGAGATTTATTCTCATATTATTAGTCTGCCTTTGTATCCGGGATTGACATCTGAGCAGCAGGATTATGTTATTGATACCTTGAAGAGTTTGTGTGAGGAGTAGAATGATGGATATAAAGTTGTTCTATAATAATCAGCAGAGTATTAAGCTTTCTTATGAGATAGTCGAGAGCTTCAGAAAACAGAATTTCTACATTGCAACAAGCGAGCTGACAAAACTGCTAGGAAATTTAGATACTGTTGCCGGATATATATTTTCACAGGAAGATTATAAGTCATTGGCAGATGAGCTACAGCTTATTTTACCGGCATTACTTGACGCACAGGATAATTGTGATTATGTTTTACAGGCGGATATTATAGAAGGCGATTTACTGCCTTTATTGCAGAAGCTTCAGATTGCTTTTCAGGAACGTGACTTGGTTCAGGTTCCTGATTTTTTTTTGAGCAAAATATGAGCTCTCTGAAAGAATATGACTTTGGTTTATATAAGCTGTTGAATAAAGAAAATTTGATTGAGGAAAAAAGAACTCTCTGTTGTCTGATAAGTTTACATTGAGTCTGGCAATTAACGGACAGCCTACAGCTCAGACTTTTGTAAATGGACAGTCGTTTTATCTCCACAGCTCTGTTAATCCTGAGAGGGAAGCAAGTCTTTTGGCAGATAGTTTAAAGCAGGCAGAGGATTATATGGTTTTTGGAATGGAGCTTGGATACCATGTGCTGGAGCTTTTGAACAGACATCAGTCGGCAAGGGTGCATGTATTTGAGAGCAATATCTATTTGCTTCATATGGCATTTACATATATTGACTGGACAACGTATATTGCAAACGGCAGGATGAGAGTGGTTTATAACGATGACCTGAAGCAGCTTGTCAGCGAGCTTAGCGGGCGGTTTGCAGAAATGAAAAATGCGGAGTTATTAGTACATTATCCTGCTATCAAAATGATTGAAGACGCACAAACCAGACAGTTGCTTGAGGATTTCTTTGTTACAACGAGCAGCATGAGAGAACAAGGTGGTTTGCTTGATTCTAACTTTGAGGTGATTTCCAAATTGAATTTACCGGAGTGTGGTGAATTGAAAGATATATTCAAAGATAAAGCAGTGGTGATAGTGGGAGCAGGTCCATCGGTTGATTTACAGTTGACTTCAATAAAAAAAATGTAGAGATAAAATAACCGTATTTGCTACAGGTCATATCACAAGAAAGCTTGTCAATGAAGGAATTATTCCGGATGCAGTTATCATAACAGATCCACAGCCGCTTATGTATAAACAAATTGATGGAGTGAACCTGAAGAATATTCCTATGATTCTTCTTTCAACTGCTTCATCATCAGTAATTGATTATTATAATGGTCCAATCTATGTGGCATATCAAAGTGGATATATTCACGCAGAGATAAAAGCAAAAAGAGATTGGTGCAACACTTTTTGAGACAGGTGGTTCCGTGACCACAACGGCATTGGATATTGCTCTGCGTTTTGGAGCAAGAAAAATTATTTTCGTGGGTGTTGATTTAGCCTATACTGGCGGTTATTCTCATGCTTCGGGCGAGGGACGCAGGATAGAGAATACAGATGGATTGCGTCAGGTCAGAAGCAATACAGGTGGTATGGTGTATACTAGCAAAAAATTTGGACATTTACAGGAAATGGATAGAGCGAAGGCTTGAAGGAGTTAGGGATACAGAAGTTTATAATACAGGAGATGGAGCTGAGATTAAGGGAACTGTTTTGGTGAAGGACTTTATGAGCTTGAGATTGTGATGGAAAATATATGAGTGCTATAAAACATTGCACTTATGAGTAAACTCATGTATAAGATGAAGTTCTCAATGAAATGACGACTCGCTCCATAGCTCTATAGCGTTGTCGGAGCCTAATCCTCCATATATTTATTATAACTGTTATCTATCTCAGCAAGCTCCTGCAAATTGTCAATCTCAATAATATCGCCTTTTTTGCATCTCATATATGCCAAGCTGATATTCATCCGGATAGCAGAACATTGCAACATCATCCCAATATATCTGAGTATTTTTTTTGTTTTCAAATTCTATTTCCAGATGTTTTTTCAGTTTGCTCCCATCTGCTGCTGTCCATCTGGAAATGCTATAAAGCTGCCATCCATGACTTCCGCCACTCCTGCTGCAAGATGTTACAATCCCATCCTCTACGGTCTGAAGCCACTCATCTGTTTCATCATCAGTCCAAACACTGTTATAACCCGAGCGTTCGAATTCTTTTTGATAGAATTTCCGGATTATATATAATTTGGTCACCATCAAGAATAATGGCATCCTCAATATGTTCTCTTGCAACATATAATGATGAAATATTATTGCAGCTTTCATAATATGGATTTTCGATTATAGTAACTCCCGGATATTCATTCTCCAATTCATAAAACTGTTCCTTTAAATATCCGGCAACAATATAAATCGCCGTTATTTCATTATCATGTAAGCCTTCAATAACTGTATCTATCATACGCTTTCCATTCACTTTTACTAATGGTTTCGGAGTAGTCAGCGTTACCGGTCTAATGCGGTTACCAAGTCCTGCTGCCATAATAATAGCCTGTTTAACTTCATGCATTTTTATCTATCCTCCATTTTCTGCAGTTCATCCTGTACTACATTGTAATAATCTTTTTTGCGTATCTGTACTGTCTGAGAGAATATTCACCAAAATCAATACCCAGATTTCTCTTATATTCACACCAGTTACTCCATAAGAGTCCACAAGCTGCAATATAACAATAAATCTTTATTATAATTTCTTTTGGACAGCCCTCCGTAAAATATGCATTAATAAGTTTGTCAATCTGCTTTCTGTCATACATAGCATATATACAAAACATTGCAATATCCACATGCGGATCCTGCATACCTGCATATTCCCAATCAATAAGCCTTATATCTTCACTTCCATCTTCAGAATCAATAAACAAAAAATTATCTGGAACTGCATCTATATGCGTAAGAACCTTTTCTCCTACATGAGCCTCTATATAAGGTCTGAGTGACAAAACATTTTCCTTTGTCTGAGTATAGTGTCTATATGCAGAAGGTGAACCATTCCACAGACTCTCATAAAACTCAAGCTGTCCGAATATATCAACTTCATGGTTTACGGTAAGCTTCAATTCATGAAATTCTCTGAGACGCCTCATGCATTTACATACATCATCATAATTTTCCGGATCACATACTCTTGCATTTTCAAGAAACTCTGTAATTTTGTAACCATTATCCGGATTTATATAAGCGATATCATCACATATATGTCTGCCATCAATAGTCCTATAAACCATTGCTTCATTTCGTCGGTTTATTAGCTGATCTGTACCTTCGCCCGGAATTCTCATAATATATTTCTTACCATTGCAGGTAAACAAAAAACGAACGATTTGTCATTCCCTTTTTCAATACTGTAATATCTACAATATCATCTGCTGATACAGACAATGCTTCACAAATAACCTGTATCGCATCCATCTCCCTGAGCTGCTCATATGTGTTTATTTCAACCACATCCCATGAATGTACCACTTTGGCAGTGATAAACATTCTGTCTTTATCATACAATGCGGTTTCCCAAAATGAACCATCATTAGCCGGATTATTACATAACTTTTCTATTCTGCCTTTGACTATTTGTGCATCATTATCCAGCAAATAGCTTATGCCTATCATTGCATTGCCACCTGCAGCCTTTGGAATAGTAACAAGCTCCATTTTCCTATTCACCCGAACAGTGCTTTTGTCATCTATCAAATCACTGACCATATACCAGAATATAATTCATGATGATGATATGGATTCTCTTATCACACCATATATCACACGGTATGATATACGTATTTGATAAATGATTTAAAACCATCTTTACAGAGTATAAATTATTTTTTTTGTTGTATATTCTTCATTAACAACAAGCTCAACTCCAAAATCATCTATTAGATATTCATAACGCTCTTTCATAAAACCTACAACCACGTAAATCTCATAGATTCCAACTTCGTGAAGCTGTCTTATTATTCGCTCTATCAAGACCTCTCCATTAACCTCTAAAAGACCTTTGGGTGTTTCAGTATTAATAGGCACCGTTCGCATACCATATCCTGCTGCAAGAATCACCGCATTCTTTGGCGCTTTTTCTTTGAATTCTTTAAGAGCTTTCGTTGTCACACTACACTTCTCATTTATATAACCTTGATTCATCAATTCTTTTATTGACTTGTTAACCACTCCAAGAGAATGACCCGATAATTCTGATATTTCTCTTTGATTAGTAACTGAATGACGATATAATATGTTTAAAACATCTTTTCTTTGCTTGTTCATGTACAATACCTCTTGTTATATTGTGAACACATATACTTTACAATATTAATAAACAGAAATCAAGACAGAAAGCACCAAAATAAGCCTATGAAGAAACGTAAGCGTTCAATAAGAATGCTATTATGGAATGCTATGCAACAGTTGCAACTTTTTTTTGTATGTTGTTATCTTTATAAAGATTGTGTGAATATTCTTGTGCAGCAGAGCCACATATTCTGACAGTTCATGGCGTCACCTTTCATTTAAACATTGGACAATTCACTGATAATTTTTCCAGTTCTGCATTATGTTCCTCAAGCGTCGGATCATTGTGGACTGTGCCTCAATAAGCTGGTTCTGGATTTTATTTTCACGCTGCAGACCGGCAATGAGTTCCTCGTATGCTTCAAGTTTAGTTTTATCGTTTACACTCATTTTTATGGCATGCAAATAATATTAAGTACATTTCCTGGGGCTATGACTGTCCTTTTTAATGTGCGTGACATTGAGAAAAACACTTGGAAATCCTTGTAACTATGTGTTTTGTTTTGACAGAATCCAGGCACAGGCGTATAGGAATCAGGGATTCGATACCGTTTATCATTTACCGCTTGGTATCAATGCAAAGCGGTATGAAAATATAAGACTGTCATCTGAGCAGCGTTCAAAATATGGTTCTCAGGTCAGCTTTATAGGCAGTTTGTATGAGGGACAGTATCCGGCCATCACAGAGATTTCCACAGATTATGCAAAAGGGCTATATGGATGCAGTTATTAATTCGCAGCTACAGTTATATGGAGCTTATATTTTGAATGATGTTATAGACAAGCGTTTTGTGGAAGCTATGAATAAGCACTTTAAGGAGCTTCAGCCTGATACAAAATTTCAGCTTGATAAGGCAGCTCTGGTGCATGTCCTTGATCAGGAAACAAGCCGTAGGGAGCGTTTGCTGCTTTTAAATTTGCTTGGAAGCAGATTTGATACAAAGCTTTATTCAAGACACAGGATTATTCTGTTTTACAGGGGGGAGTGCAGTGTATGGGACCGGTTGATTATTATAGAGAGATGCCATATGTTTTTGCAGCGTCAGATATCAATCTGAATATTAGTGTCAAGGGCATTCAATCAGGTGTTCCACAGAGAGCATTTGATATTTTGGCAAGTGGTGGTTTTTTTACTCTCCAATTATCAGCAGGAGCTAGTGGAACTCTTTTCTTATGGGGAAGAAATGGTTGTGTATGAGAGTCTGGAGGATGCTGTTGAAAAGTGTAATTTTTATCTCAGCAATCAGGAACTGAGAGGCAAAATTGCGAGGAAAGGCAGGGAGCGTGTCCTGACAGAGCATAATATGGTTGATAAAATCAGATATATGATGGATGTTGCGGAGGTTTAATACAGTTATTTTTTAATATTGTGCTTGACGGATGAATCATTAAGGAGCCGGTTAATAGAGAAAATTAAATTAAACTGAATTAATTGTATTTTTCAATAAAGTCCGCTATACTAAAATAAGATTTTATATAGCGGACTTTATTATATAGTCAATATAGGGGGAAGTATGATTAAGACCTTTAATGTAGATAATTTTAAATCATTAAATAATTTGTCAATAAATTTGCAACCAATGACTGTAATTGTTGGAAATAATGCTACAGGAAAAAGTTCAATTTTACAGGCAATTGACTTTGTATGCGGATGTGTTAACGATGACTTTTCAGTTTTATTGGAGAGGCGAGGCTGGACGGTTGATAATATTCGTTCAAAGTTTATACGCTCAGGGACAGCCCGTATTTCATTTGGAGTAGAGGTTGTGTTGGAGGAACCGGTTAATACGACACTTAAATGGGGAATGGTATTACAGCCCAATGTGGCCAAAAATCAATTGCATCTTGTTTCGGAAGAGATTGTAGATTTAGATACAAAAAGAGACATTAGTACAATATAAAGCATCTGCTGGAGGCCGGATTAAAGGGGATAAAGGAGAGCTATCAATAATGCCGAAATTTTGTGATTACAAGTTCCTGTCTTAAAGTAATCCAGCATTTGCATGGAGTAGATAGCCGTTTAAATAGACTGGTTGCTTTTTTTGATAATTCTGAGTCGTTTGAGATGCTGGCGCCGGATAATATGAGGCTTTCCAGCCGAGGTGTTGTAAAGAATATTGGAGAGACAGGAAAGAATCTCCCATCATTTATCAGACAGATGTCCGCAGAACAGAAAAATAATTTTATGAGTAAATTAAAACGGATTATGGGTGCTAGGATTAGTGATGTAAGTGCATCGGTAAAGGGAAAACCGGGATGGACTCTGATAAATGTAAAGGAACATTATGATACAGGTGATGTTGAGTTTTCATCAAAGGAAATTAGTGATGGTATTTTAAGAGTACTTGCTTTTATTGCTATAAGTGAAATAGAGCCTGCAAATGCGATATTTTTACTTGATGAAGTGGAAAATGGAATTAATAGTGATTATGCAGAGGCTATGATAGATGTTTTGTCAGAAATATATGAGGAAAGCAGGCATCAACTTGTATTGACAACACATAGTACAGTATTCCTTGATTATGTAAAGCCGGAGCAGATAGTTCTCTTATACAGGGATCAAAATGGAAGTACAAGGGCAGATAATTTATTTGATTCAAAAGAAATCCGAGATAAATTGGAGTATATGTATCCGGGAGAAATTTTGCTTAATATGTCTCAAAAGGAGATAGCTGATATATTTTTAAAACAAAATTAAGGGGATAAAATATGAGAATAGCGGTTTACAGGAGAAGGACCAACTGATTACGGAAAGGTGGATTATGGTAATCCGGGACATTGGATTGATGGCCCTGTTCAGGTGTACTTGAGAAGGATTGCGGAAGAGCAAAATATTGAGCTTGATTTTGAGATGATTGAGCGTGCAGAAGTGCAGAAGATTAAATTGCAACGTAGGCATCTTAATGGATTAGATGGTAAAAGCAATTCCGGCAAGAAGATTTTATATCAAGTGTAAGGAAAAGCAATTAAATTATGGTGTGTATTATTGTGATGCGGATAGGAACGCAGGAGAACAAAACAGTAATGTGCATCAATTAGAAAACAGATATAAAGAGGTATATGGCGAGGTAAAAGAGGGGATGTATAATTGTGATAATTATATTCCAATGATTCCTTGTCGCATGATTGAGAATTGGATATTGGCAGATGGGGAAAATATAAGAGATTTTTTTCAAGTGAATAAAATAGAATATAATCCGCATAATGTCGAGCTTTTATGGGGAAATGATAACAATCCGGAAAGTAATTATCCAAAAAATGTGTTTGAGAGAATCAAGAGTTCTTCAAAAAAATAGGGACATTAAGAATTTATCGAATAGTGAGTTGTTTTATGAAATAGCAGAAAGACAGAATTTAGCAATTGTAAAGAAAAAATAGTAGTATAAGTTTTGCGAGGTTTCATGATGATTACATAAGTCTGTTAAGGAGCGAGATGCTTTGGGCTGTTCGATTTCAAGACCGACATAAGCCAATCGAATTGCTGCCTTGTAAGCTGACGCACTTCCCGGCTTGAACGTGGCCAGCGGAACCTGCCTTTTACTTCCATGCGTTTATACAGGAGTACAAAGCCATCGTTTTCCCATAGAAGTGCCTTTACCCTGTCACAATATAAAGCTCGCCGGCAGCTGTTATATTGCCTAGCATGAAAGCTCCGCAAGTATCTGGATTGTTTTAGCAAGAAGCAGTTGATCCGTTTCGTTTGAAATACGCAGATTCATCTCCGAAGCTATTCTTGCGGAGACGCTTAACCCAGTTGTAAAAGGTGCCTGGATTAATGTCATTGTTTAAACACCACTGATGATGATCAGACAGTCCGCTTTTTTTGCGGCATTCCATGATCAGGCGGTATTGTTCTTCGACTGGTACTCTTGGTGCTCTCATAGCTTTTACCTCATAATAATCAGAGTAAAATGCTAGCATCTAGCAAACATAAGTATAGTAAAATACTAGCAATTTCCTGATACTTATTATGAGTTGATAATTAACTTGTTGCAATCCGTCGAATTATTTTGCGCTTACATTTATCGGATGATATGGTATTAATATTTCACCACAATATCCCCAAGCCCTGAGTCGATAACCAGGTGCTTTTTGGCATGCTCATTTACCTCATACTCATCATCATAGTCATTGCCGTTGATTGTGATATCGCCTGTACCTGAGTCCAGGTCCATCATGTAACTGTCAAGTGACTGTGAGGATGTCACAGTGATGTTACCTGTACCGCCGTCGATATCCATCTCGTCAAAGGCACAGTTTTCAAAGCTAAGATTGCCGGTTCCGCCATCCACATCACATGTGGCGAAGCTGCAGTCTGTGACATATAAATCGCCTATGCCGGTGTCAAATTCTGCATCGGCTACGGTCAGGGAATTAAGGTTTACCTCGCCTACACCGGTATCAAGGGATAGCTTGTTCAATGCTGCGCCCTCAGGAATGGTAACAGTGATTTCACTCGTGGTGTTTCTTCTGTAGTTGGCTCCTTTGCTTTGGGATATTGTGAGGGTATCGCCGGAGCTCTTAATCTTTGGAACCAGTCGCTTGTTGCATTTGTATGAGACCATGTAGCTGTCACCGGTTTTCACGTTGATGTTCGATATGGTTGTATCAAATACCAGGTTTGAAAATTCATCGACTGAAAGCTCCTCTGTGCATACGTTTCCGAGAGACTTGTCTGAGCGCGGAATCAGATTGTCAAACAGGCCTAGGGCAAAGCCCCCGATATGGTAGAGACTCCCGGCGATGATGCAGACCACAGTAATTATTGTAATTATTATTAGATATATATTTTTTTTTCATGACTTGTCTCCATTTCTGAATTATCTTGTTGCATAATTTGTTTTGTGATTATTCAAAATATGCTACACACATTTTTGATTGTCTTGGTTTCCATTAATTTCCATGTTTATCGCCGAGCAGATTTTCCACCAGCGAATTGATGATTGCAGCTATTGGCCAGATAATCCATGTGATACCCCAGTCAAAGGTAATAAAGCTCCAGCATAGATAGATGCATGTGACAGTTGACCAGTAGACTGACATGATTGCAGCCACAACAGGGTTTTCATAGTGCACCTTGCCATCGTGTGAATTGGCAAAATTACCGCCCATAGTCTGTGCTCCGTTCAGGGAAAGAAGCTTGTCAAAGCTTGATTTCTTCATGTTTGTGAATACTATCATGAATACACCGATTGCTATAAACACGAGCACGAGTCCGCCTGAAAGTGAGTCTGCGAAGGTGCTTTTGGTGTTCAGTGAGCTGATTATGATTGCCGGCACTGCGCAGAGTATGCAGAGCATGATACCCACTGTTAAAAGCATCGCATGTGTGGAGCGGTAGCTTTCCTTGCGCTCATTAATCTAGTTTGCTGTTTCAAAGTCTATGCAGTAAGGCTCTTTTTTCAGGTAGCTCCATTTAGATGAGAGAGAACCTGAGAAGATAAAGAAGCCGACTGCCACAGCGATACAAACGAACAGGAAGGTAATGCCGATTGCATCAGATGCGTCAGGTGAAGCGAGTGAACGCGGAATGCATTCGCTGAATATCGGTCCAAGGCTTGCGATTATGCAAAGCAGCACTCCAAACGCTGTGAGATATGCCTGCTTTTCCGAATCCCTGAGGAATGCGGCAGCAGTCTCGCGGGAGAGTGTTTTGGCAGCAGGCATTGCGACTGGGATTCACGAAGCTCTTGATACCGAGTGAGTCGGCGAGCTCGTCAAGATTTCCAAACTCTGATATGACTATGCCTATGGCTTCGTTGTCAGATTTGCCCTCGGATATTAATTCGTTGTATTTATCCTCCATCATCTGATAGAGCTCATATTTGGCTTTTTGCACCTCGGGGGTATTCGGGAGGTGCGAAAACATATTTTCCAGATAATTCTTTATAGTTTCCATAAAATGTCTCCTTTAAAATCGTATAAATTTGCTTACTACATCAAGTGTCAGCTTCCATTCCTCGCATTTCATCCTGTAATATTCTCTGCCGGAATTGGTAATCTGATAGTAGGTCCGCCTTTTGCCGCTTGCATTGTCGCTCGAAGAGAATGATGTGATATAACCGTTTTTCTCAAGGCGGGTAAATGCAGAGTAGAGAGTTGTTTCTTTTATGACGTATTTTTCCTCGGATATCAGCTTTATCTGCTTTGAAATCTCGTAGCCGTAGGATGGTCTGTCGAGGAGCAGGTAGAGGATGATGGTATCGTTGTATCCTCGGATGACATCGCTGCTTATATTGAGCATTTTTCACCTCCTGTATCAAGTGTTTAATTTCATCTTAAAATTATTCAATACTACGAGTAACATACTACGAGTGTCATACTATGTCTGTCGTAGTAAACATATCACATGTTGTTTTTCGTGTCAACCATGATTTTAAAATAATTAGTTGTGTAAGTCTGTATAAAATTTGTTTTGTAAAAAATGTTCCGGGTAGTTTTGATTATTATTTTTTAAAAAGTTAGCCATTCCGTACAAAAATTAGCGGTGAAATACATTGACACAGCCCATGTCATTTGATATATTTTTTTTAGAAGCAAAGGCGATTAATTAAATACACACTACCTCTGAGGGAGTAGTTCGCGTATCCTTAAATATACGTGGTTTGTCAACAGACCGGTCAATAGACCTGGCAAACATTAAAGAATGAGACTCAAGTATGCAGCACACAATAAAGCTATATAAGCCATAAATTATAGCTTTATAAGGTTTCGTGTCTGCATGCGAGGGTCTCATTTTTCATATGGAGCGTTCATGTTGCTGATAACACTGTTAGGTGTGAACAGTAACGCATTCATATGCTTATCTGGGGAGAAATTAATCGCCGCACATTAGGCAAAAGGGAGAAAAATATGGTATTATTTATTGAAATCCTGCTCATAGGAGTAGGTTTGTCAATGGACGCCTTCGCAGTATCCATCTGCAAGGGACTTGGAATGACAAAGGTAAACCAGAAAGCAGGCGCTGACAATCGGTCTGTATTTCGGAGGATTTCAGGCGCTCATGCCGTTTATCGGCTATATGCTTGGCATCCGCTTTGAGAAGTACATCACAAGCATTGACCACTGGATAGCATTCATTCTGCTGGGATTCATCGGTGGAAAGATGGTTTATGAGGCAGTAAAGGAAAAGGATGATGACGCGGTCGTGGAAAAAGACCTGGCGCTCAATCAGGGAGAGATGCTTCTGCTTGCAATTGCAACAAGCATCGATGCGCTTGCAGTCGGAATCATGTTTGCATTTACCTATGACAGCTTAAACATCTACTGGGCTATTGCAATCATCGGACTTACAACCTTTGTGCTCTCAATCATTGGAGTCATAGTCGGAAACTTTTTCGGCAATAAATATAAAAAGAAATCAGAGATAGCCGGAGGAATCATTCTCATACTCATAGGTGTGAAGATATTGCTTGAGCACCTGGGGATTATAAGCTTTTAATGAGCGTGTTATGATATGACAGAAACTGTGGCTGGGATTACATTTCAGATACTATAAGAAATGAAATAATATAGAATACAAAAAATAAAAAATGGAGGAATCAACATGGAAAATTTCATCAATAATGCACCGTTTATAGTGGTGCTGCTCTGCCTGATAGTGGGCTTTGTGTTTTTGGTAAAGGGAGCAGACCTGTTCGTGGAGGGCAGCTCAAGCGTGGCAAAGCGCTTCAAGGTGCCGTCACTTATCATTGGACTGACAATTGTTGCGATGGGAACCTCACTTCCTGAAACAGCGGTCAGTGTGGCAGCATCGATAGCACACAACAATACGCTTGCAGTCAGCAACGTGACAGGCTCAAACATATTTAACCTTATGGTAGTAATCGGCGTGTGCGCTTTGATGACACCGGTCGTGGTGGACGGAGCATCCTTAAAAAAGAGACTTCCCATTCTCGATGATATGTGCCATTTTACTTCTTGTCATGGGAACAATCGGTATGACACTCGGCAGAGTGGACGGAATAATACTGCTCGGCTGCTTTGCAGGATACATTTTCTACCTTATCAGACACACATTAAAGCAGAACAGGCAGTCATCAGATGAGGAGGTCGATGAGATACCTCTCATCTCAATGCCAAAAGCAGTGATTTTCATTCTAATCGGAGCTGTCGGCATCGCAGTAGGTGGAGATGTCGTAGTAGACAGTGCAAGCCGCATAGCGATTGATCTTGGAATGAGCCAGACACTCGTCGGACTGACCATCGTATCTATCGGAACATCACTTCCGGAGCTTGTGACATCAATAGTCGCAGCCAGAAAAAACGAGGTCGATATGGCACTCGGAAATGCAGTCGGCTCATGTATTTTCAACATACTCATGGTGCTTGGAATTGCATCAGCCATCAGCCCGATAGCATTCATACAGGAAAATATCATAGATATCATCGTGCTTGTGGTATTTTCACTCATCGTGTGGATTATGGCATGGACAAAACGTGAGATAAAAAGAGGCGAGGGTATCATCATGCTGCTAATGTATGCGGCATATACAGCGTATATTATTATACGATAGGGTGAAATACCTTTTGAACCTTTAATGCATAGTATTACTTAAAAAATGTGCAGATACTGATTGAGTATCTGCATATTTTTTGATAAAATATATGCATACAGGAGGACAATATGCAACAAAAAATGTCAATGCAAAATATATCAATAGTAAATAGAAAATTTCCCACAAATTTTACACAGCCACCTCAATATATTTTCAATTATTTGTTATGCTTATAAGTGCAGAAATAAAGATTACAAAACATGTACGAATATTTTTATGAAAAGCAGACTATAATTTATGATTAAGTAACAAAACAGGAGGCAATAATTTGACATACGATGAGATAAAAAAAGAATAAGGAGGTCTGTGAATGTTTAAAGAAAGGGAATGAAAAACCTTGGAGTATTGGGCTTTACAGACCATTCGGCAGCTCATTGCACAATGGTAGCCAAAAAAAGCAGCAGCATATATATTAAAGAAATTCGGTTACAGCGAATCTGATATTGAAATGGTAAAAATCGCGGGATTTATGCATGATATCGGAAATGTGGTAAACAGAAGCCGTCATGCGGAATATGGTGCAATACTGGCAAACGAGATACTCAAAGAAACAGATATGAGTCTGAAGGATAGGATAACGGTTGTGTCTGCGATAGGACATCATGATGAGTCAACCGGAGGGGCAACGGATCCTATTTCAGCAGCACTCATCATAGCAGATAAAACCGATGTGCGCAGAAACCGTGTAAGGAACAAGGCAAAAGAAAAATTTTGATATACACGACAGGGTAAATTATGCAGTAACAGATGCAGCTCTTAAGATAAATATGGATAAAAAAGTCATAGCGCTTAATCTGCAGATTGATACGAAAATCTGCTCTATGTATGAGTATTTTGAAATTTTCCCTGGGTCGAATGATGATGTGCCGTGGCGCAGCAGAGGTGCTAGGTGCAAACCTTTAAGCTTACGGCAAATGGTTCGAAGGTGTTATAGAAAATCGTGTCGTTTGTCAGATTTCAGAGGGATAGTTCATCCTTTTTGTGGATGAATTGATTCAAGGATTCAGAACAGGTATTATAACGGTGGCGGAATATATATCATTTTCGTGATTGATCACGCAGAAACCACCGCATGCCTCGGCTGAGTCCTTTACATTTTTCAGACCATATCCGTGAATAAAATCTATTTTTTCAAAATCATCAGGTGCCTTGTCAGGATCTGCAATCACATATGTGTTTGCAACGTGTATGGTAAAGGTGCCGTCTACAGTTCTTACCGCAACCTTGATATTTGCTCCGATTTGTCCACGGCAGGCATTAAGCGCATTATCAAGCAGATTTCCGAGAATGATAGTCAGGTGATAATCATTGACAGGAATAGTGGCTTTGTCAAATTTCAGATTGGTGTGCAGAGTGATACCTTGGGCTTTTGTCTGAAGCAGCAGGTTGCTTAACAAAGGCATCTATAACGAGATTTCCTGTATTAATAGTACAATAGCGTGATTCGAGGTCGTGCATAATCTCTTTAGAATAAGGGATTATATCGTCATATTTTTTCTCAGTAACACAATTTTCAATATAAAACAGATGCTTTTTGGTGTCGTGCATAAAGCTACGTATATTTTTGTAGGCAGCACCCAGTTGCTCGTATTTGTTGCGCTGAAATTCAATCTGTTCTTTTTGGATGGTAAGCTGAAAGCGGAGCTCTTCGTTTTCGAGGACGTTGTAAAACAATATATAGTTCATAATATTTATAAACAATACAAAGGCTGCTAAAATGAAAAAAGGCAGACGGAATATTTATATTTAGATATAAAATTGGTTTTGATAGTAACAGGCACATAGAAAGTACCGGAATAACCAATAAAAAATTATTGTATAACTTAAAGAATGAACAAAAGCCTCCTTTTTCCAGATAAAATGAATCAGTATTGAAAAAAATAAGGAAAAACATATTCGCCATAAGCGATATATTGGAGAATACTAAAAAATCCATAGTATCTTTTTCAACTCGATATGAGTAAATGCTTGTAATAATGTAATACGAAAAAGCTTCAAAGATAGAGCATAATATAGTAGTACTGATGGATATAAGTATTTTAGTTCGCAAATTGGCTGAATAAAGAAAACTTAGGCAGAAACAAAGTAAAGATGATAAGGTTAAACGTAAATAAACTGCCAGTGTCGATGTATTGCCAATTAAAATAGATGTAATGGCTGCATAAATAGTAAAGCTGCATACAAATATGAGAAGTATTATATAATATGGCAGTTGGGATTTCTTCTTTCCAAGAATTGTCTGAAAAAAAAATATAAAGGCTGCTGCACCGGACATCATGCTGTCCAATAAATTCAACAATACTATTTTCATAAACTTGTCTCCTTAAATTTATAATATATTAATAATGTGCTGAGAGTAGATATTTTGTAATTCCTTGGATCTTCTCCGGCTGATTGGAAGTTCAAAGCCGTTATTCAGTAAAAAGCCGCGTGGAAGTAATTGATCTGATCTGGTGTAAATTTACCAGAAACCCTCTTGAAGGTGAAACAAATCCGTGAGAAGAAAGTCGTTTTTCTGCTTCGGATAAAGTGCCTTTGGATATCAATGCTCTGTCAGTAAGTTGATATCTGAGATGTAACTTATTTTCTTTCATTGATGAAATATAAAGAAGATCGCTTAAAGGTACAAAATTTTTTTCACCATCAGTATCAATTATAACGATACTTTTTGAGTTTCGATATAATTTTTGATAATATTGTTAAAAAGCTTGTATATAGCTGTATAGTCGACCGGTTTTGTTATGAATTGAAATGGCTGGACTTCAAAGCTTTCGTGCATATATTCCGGATAGGATGTTGTAAATATAATGAGCAGATCATCATCCATATCCCGGAGTTGTCTGGCAAGTTCCATACCATTTATGTCTGGCATTTCTATATCCAGAAAGTACTATCTGATAGAGATGATTCTTGTAGTCTGAAAGTATATCACTCGCTGAAAAAATAAGATGATACGACAATGTTGTTATCAGTTTCTATTGTGTATTGTAAAAATATTCTTTTTCATTATTGCGATATCGTTTGTATCATCGTCGCATATTGCTATATTAAGATTCATGATGCCTCCTTATATTTGAAATATATCCGGTATAAAGACCTGTTGCGCATATTATGAGACTTAAATCAATAAAAATTAAACCTTTATTCCAGTGTAACAAAAGTGACAGAATTGTAAATATGGAATTGAAGAAAAAAATAATATAGGTTTTTTTTCCTGGCTGTCTTTTTTAGCTGACTTACTAAATACTTTGTTAGGTGTGTCAACAGGTGAAACCACTAATATTAGAATCCAGCAAATAATATATATGGGTATCAAGATATATGCAGAAATCATAGGTATAGTGGCAATAGTTAAAAGATATATAGAAAATACAGTATATGATAGTATATAGCATGAAATACGTGTTTTGCAATGATACCCACCGGTTACAGCACGTAAAGATCCTGTAATGATAATATATATTGTAACGGCTATCGGATGGTGAAATAAAAAAACCTAAAGTTAATAGTGATAAATTGTATAATATGAAATTAAACATGTAGTCAAAAAATATAAGCATATGCATCACTAAAATGAGATTCAATAATTCCATTTAAAACATATTTTTCGGATAAGCATTTTCCAATAGATTTCATAGTTTGTCTCCTCGCATAAAATCATGAATAAATCTATTATATATTTTTTTATAAAGAAATTGTAATTTATGGATAAGTGGATGAAAACGAGGAGTGAGTGGTTGATAAGACCGCTCACTCCTCATTTTTGACTATTAAGAAGAAATACAGTTATATGAGAGAAAATGAGGTAATATGAAAGTGCCAATTGACAAGCATAATACGAAGGAGGAGGCATTAAAATTTGAAAGAACATAAGAAAAGTCAGACCAAAGAAAAGAATTTGTTATGCCGGTTAGCAGAAATCGTTGCACCGCAGGCATTAGAATTTTGCTGGGGGCTTTATTATCAGCCTAAGGAGCCGACAAGATGAGAGAATTTGTAGCAGCAAGTAAAAGAAATGATATTTAGATTGGAGGTTAGTTTATTATGAAAAAAACAATAATGGCTTTATTCATGTCTGGAATAATAATGACAACGGGAATTCCTGTACTTGCGAATAATTGTCGTGATACCTACTTGCCTAGTAAAGTTGTTTCATTTAGCTATAGTACGTCTGCATATACAGAGCTAAGAGATAAGACTGATGCATCGTCACACTATATATATAATCAATCGGGATTTGATTTATGGGTGCAGTCTTTAACATCTGGAGATATCAACAAAACAGTTAATGGACGTGCAATTATTCCTAGTGGAACGCAAAGAAGAATAAGGAATACAATAAAAGAATCTGGATATTTACAGTGTAAACTTGGAATCACATCGGCAAAAAGTCTGGGGTTAGCGGAAGAGTAAGTGGAAAATGGAGTCCTGATTGTGCAGGGACATATCAGGCTGCTAATTAGAAAAATAAAAATTATGAAGTACGTTTTATCATAAATATATTATAGTATGATAAAACGTACTTTTTGGTGATATAAGGGCCAAAAGATATACTTAAAAATGCAAGCATGCAAGCATCAAGGATACTTTTGGATTTTTCAATCATTTTATTGAATTATAAGTGGTAGGAGAAAATTTATGGATAAGAGAAAAATATTCACTGCAATCATGGCAATTTCAATGCTTATAACCACATTTTCAGGCTGCTCGTCAAATCAAAAACAAAGCTACGGCAACTCTGGGTAAAGGTGATGAAAGCGATAGACCTGAGGTTGAGGATATAGTGATAGATAATGAAAGTGATATTTATAATATTGGAGATGAAATTCAGGTGAAAAACGTGGATTACGGCACAAATAGAGAATACGTTGCCAAAAGTTATATTGTAAAATAGTGTAAAAATATATGATACTGCGGCTGAAATTGATGGTGTGCAGGATAAACTTATAGAAACCGATTATTATATGGGAGCTGATCCCGAAAAGCCTGCGATACTGAAAAAGGATGAGGTGGCCTGCGGAAAGCTTCTGCTTTGCGATATATCTGTAAAAAATATCGAGGATGAAATATGCACTGTAGGGGATATTTCCCTGGTATATGATATTAATGGTGTCTGTCAGCTTTTAGGCTATCCGGTTTATTTTTCAAATGCAAAGGACAATGAGCATGGGATATATGATTATACACTGGTGCAGGGACAGTCGCTTGACGCTCAGATAGGATTTTGTGTAGATCCGGCATTGCTGCAGATTGATAATATGGACTTAAGCAAGCTTTTTATCTGTCGGTGAACTTTAATGGTGATGAAGAGAACAGGCAGTTTATAGATCCCGGATTGGAGTAGCATATGAAAAATGTATTACAAATTGAGCTTAACAAGGCGATTAAGACCAGATATTTTGCCATATCTATAATCATAGGAACTATGATAGGCATAGTAGGGCTGGTTTATAATGTAAATCTTGTATACAACAGTCAGATATATGATGGTATCAATCCTTGTTATGAGGGATTTACGTTATTTAATCATTGGATTGGTGGTGAAGGCTTTTCGTTAGGGTCATCACTATACTTTTTTGTGTTTCCGCTGCTTATAGCATTGCCGTACGGCTGGTCATTTTGTGGAGAAAAAAACAGCGGATATATGCGTCAGATGCTGGTAAGAGCACGGAGAGCAAAGCTATCTGACAGCCAAATTTCTGGCAACATTTATTGCCGGTGGTCTTGCAATGGTAGTGCCGCTAATCATCAATTTTATGCTGACTGCGCTGTTTATTCCGGCAATAACACCTGTTCCTACATACGACACTATGTATGGTGTTTTTGGCAATTCTCTATGTTCAAGCCTGTATTATACGCAGCCATTTGCTTATGTAGCGGTATATATGCTGGTTGATTTTATGTTTTGCGGAGCTTTGGCATGTATTACGATGCTGTCGGCGCAATTTATTAAATATAAATGGGTTAATTGTATTTTTTCCGTTTGTTGTCTGCATGGTATTAAATGTACTTAATAATATGTTGTTTTCAAATACTCCTGGGGCAGAAAATTATCAATTTTCACCATTTTATTTTACCAAATGTGTACAGACCGGATATCCGGCAAAACTTTGGATCATAGTTTTAATGTCTATGTTAATGGCTGCTATAACAATTGCGGTTAATATGGTTTTGATGCATAAAAAGGATGTAATGTGAGGATGCATATATGAAAATGTGGAAATTGTTATGTTATGACATAAAATATGGCTGCATAAAAAACCTGAAATTATTATTGTTTCCGGTTATATTTGAAATGGCTGTACTGTTTATGCTGTGGCAGAAAATGAATTCGTATGCGCAGTATGGTATAAGTACACAAAAGCATATGGGAGATGTTCTGCTATATAATTTCGGTGGTATGGAAAAATATAAAATGTCTATGGAAAATGTGTTTCAATTTCCAGTGACATGGATGCTGCTTTTTGTAATGATACTTTTTGTGACTCTGAGTTATCCCATGAATAATTTATGCGGTTTCGGAAATAAGCTTCTGATAAAGGGAAAAAGCCGTGTGAAATGGTGGCTGTCAAAATGTATATGGAATCTGCTCTGCAATATTATTTTCTTTTGGGATAATTTTTACATTAATTCTGTCTTTTTGCAGTATAAGCGGCATACAGTCCGGAATGCAGGTAAATACAGATATGCAGACTGTTCTTTTTAATCTGGGGGCAGATACGTCACTTAAGCCGCATGCAATAATGCCGGTTGGAGATATAGTAATGGTTTTTATGTTATCTGTAGCAATATGTCAGATACAAATGGCACTGGGACTCGGCTTAAGCCGATATACAGTTTTATGGTAATGTGCATGGTTTTGCTGCTGTCAGCATATTTTCAAAGCCTGTTTGTTATTGGAAATTATGCAATGCTGATAAGGCATTCGTGGATAAATGAGGATGGTATAGATTGCAAAGCGGCACTCCCTGCTATGTGTTTGATAATATTTATAACAGTTATAGTGGGTGTGATAAGGTTCAAAAAGTATAACATTATTCAGGAGGAAAACTAGAATGGCACATATAGAGGTAGAAAAGCTTTGTAAAACAATCAATAAAAGTATAGTGCTTGAGGATATAAATCTGGATATGTCATCAGGAAAAGTATATGGATTTCAGGGAATAAACGGCTCGGGAAAGACAATGCTTATGAGAGCACTTATCGGATTGATCCGTCCAACGAGTGGCAAGGTGTGTATTGATGGCAAAGAACTTGGAAAAGATATAGATTTTCCGGAGAGTATTGGATTTTTACTGGAAAATCCTGCTTTTTTGGATATGTATTCCGGAGAGGATAATTTAAAGCTTCTTGCAAAAGTGGATGGTAATGTGGATAAAAAAAGAGCGTGGAGAATGAAATACGTGGATTAATTGATGATGTAGGACTGGGGCAGGCGGGAAGGAAAAAATATAAAAAGTATTCACTTGGAATGAAACAGAGACTGGGGATTGCGGCAGCAGTTCTTGGAAATCCCGATATCGTAGTATTAGACGAGCCGACAAATGCCCCGGATGATGATGGAAAGGAAATGGTTAAATCAGTTGTTAGAAAACAGAAAGAGCGGGGGAGCACTTGTGATCATTTCATGCCATGATATGCAGACATTGGAGGAATTATCTGATGAAATTGTAAAACTTAAGGAGGGCAGGATATGCGGGTGAGAAAAAGAGTGCTTATTATTTGCGGGTTAATTTTGCTTATTCTGTATACAGCTCGTGTAATTGTGGTTAATAAAAATGCTGATAGAGTGCCGGTATACATATATGATGTGGGAGAAACTGTAGATTTTAGAAATGATTATGTGGATACTGTTGAAGAGTGTATCGACGGATATGCTGTACAGGTTCTGGGCTATGAGGTAGTAGATACAAGAGAACTTTATGAGCGTTATAATATGGGGCAGGCAGATGAAGCAACAGTAAAAAAATACTCCATTTTATTGTCTGTTAAAGGTTCGTATCTATAATAAAGACTGCGACCTTGGAGAGGAAGGCGGGCTGATGCTGGATCGCTATAGTCTTATGGGCGATAATTATATGGCACTTGTGAGTGAGAATGTTTTTTTTTGCACAATGTACCCTGATATGCCGGTAACATCGTTTTCACTTAGAAAGGGAACAAGCATGGAATTTGAGCTGCCTTATCCTATTACAAGGACTGAGGGCTGTACAAAAAAGAGGATATGCAGAAAAAGCACCAATGCTGGAAATCTCTGAGTTTCCAAATAGAAAGCTATTGAAAGCAGTGGTGAGCCTGCTCTATTATTTTGCAGTTACAAGTACAGAATGCATTTTTAAAAGATTGGTAAAAAGAAAAGTTGACTTACAACAGTTGACAATTTAAAAAAGCCACATGCTACTCTAGAAATGTATGAGATAAAAGCGACGAAAAAGAGAGTACTTTTTATGGCAGATTTACAGAGAAATCCCACACAGGCTGAGAGGGGATGACCTAAAGTAGAAGGAACATGGCTTTTGGAGCAGCAGTATCGAACCATTGGCTAGATACTGACAGGAACCGCCTGTTATAGCGGGAAAGAGGCGCAGCAGTGCCGGCAAAAGATGCCGGATGATTTTGATAGCTGCGTGAAGAGAAGTGGTACCACGATATAATCGTCTTCTTGGGAGTTTTCTCCTGAGGAGGCGTTTTGTTTTATTATTACGGCTTCACACGTAATATATTGAATTGCCGGAGAGCATACAGTTGTTCTGAGAAAATAAATATAGTATTTTTTCTGAGAAATATATTGTATGTGATACGGCATTATAGAAGACTATATGTGCGAAGCATTAAAAACAGGAGGAAACTAAATTGGCAAACAAAGGTAAATATTACATGACAACAGCCATTGCGTACACATCAGGCAAGCCTCATATCGGAAACACATATGAGATCATCCTTGCAGACGCAATCGCCAGATACAAGAGAGCAGAGGGATACGACGTATATTTCCAGACAGGAACAGATGAGCACGGACAGAAAATCCAGGAAAAGGCTGAGGCAGCCGGAATTTCACCGAAGGAGTATGTAGATCAGATTTCAGGCGAGGTAAAGAGAATCTGGGATATGGTAAATTCATCATATGACAATTTTGTCCGCACAACAGATGAGGACCATGAGAAATGTGTAAAGAAAATTTTCAAGAAGCTTTACGATCAGGGCGACATCTACAAGGGCTCATACGAGGGACTTTACTGTACACCATGTGAGTCATTCTGGACAGAGTCACAGCTCGTGGACGGAAAATGCCCGGACTGCGGACGTGAGGTACAGCCTGCGAAGGAGGAGGCATATTTCTTCAAGATGAGCAAATATGCAGACAGACTCATCGACTATATCAACACACACCCTGATTTCATCCAGCCGGTTTCAAGGAAAAACGAGATGATGAACAACTTCCTGCTTCCGGGACTTCAGGATCTTTGCGTATCAAGAACATCATTCAGCTGGGGAATTCCGGTAGATTTCGATCCAAAGCATGTAGTGTATGTATGGCTTGATGCCCTCACAAACTATATTACAAAAATCGGTTACGATCCTGACGGATCATCAGAGCTTTTCAAGAAAAAAACTGGCCTGCAGATCTGCACCTTATCGGAAAAGATATCGTGCGTTTCCACACTATTTACTGGCCTATTTTCCTTATGGCACTTGACCTTCCGCTTCCAAAGCAGGTATTCGGACATCCATGGCTGCTTCAGGGCGGTGACAAGATGAGTAAGTCAAAAGGAAACGTTATCTACGCAGACGATATGGTCAGACTTTTCGGCGTGGATGCCACACGTTACTTTGTGCTTCATGAGATGCCATTCGAGAACGACGGAATCATCACATGGGATCTTGTAATCGAGAGATTCAACTCAGACCTTGCAAACATACTTGGAAACCTTGTAAACAGAACCATTTCCATGAGCAATAAATATTTTGACGGAATCGTAAAGAGCACAGGCGCAACAGGCGATGCAGATCAGACTGCCATTGACGCAGATCTTAAGGCTGTTGTTACCGGCACAAGAGATAAAGTGGCAAAGAAAATGGAAGGACTTCGTGTGGCAGATGCCATCACAGAGGTATTCGCACTTTTCCGCCGCTGCAACAAATACATCGACGAGACGACACCATGGGTGCTTGCAAAGGACGAGGCACAGCAGGATCGTCTTGCTGAGGTGCTTTACAACCTCACAGAGTCTATCACAATCGGAGCAAGCCTGCTTCATTCATTCCTGCCAGAGACAGCAGAAAAGATTCTGGCACAGCTTAACACAACACTCCGTGAGTTCGATGATCTTGACAAATTTGGTCTTTATGAGAGCGGCACAAAGGTTACAGACAAACCTGAGGGATCCTCTTCGGCAGATTAAAGGCAGAGGATGTGATGCCTGAGGTAGAGAAAATCCAGGCGGTACAGAAAGCAGAGTTTGAGGCTGAGCAGGCTAAGCTTGCTGCAGTTGAGGGTAAGGCAGCATGTGGCTGTGGTGCAGGTGAAAATGCCGCAGATGGTGCAGACCTTGAGCCTATGGATGTGGAAGCAAAGGAAGAAATCACATTTGATGATTTCGAAAAAGCTTCAGTTCCAGGTTGGTGAAATCGTAAAATGTGAGGCAGTTGCGAAGTCAAAGAAGCTTCTCTGCTCACAGGTAAAGATTGGAAACCAGACAAAGCAGATAGTATCAGGCATCAGAAAGTACTATTCTCCTGAGGAGATGGTAGGCAAGAAGGTAATGGTTCTCGTAAACTTAAAACCGGCTAAGCTCGCAGGTGTTTTATCAGAGGGAATGCTGCTGTGCGCAGAGGATGCAGAGGGCAATCTCGCACTCCTCGACACCGGAGAAACCAATGCCCGGGCAGGAGCACCTATTGAATAGGACGTAAGCGACGAGAAGTACTGAATTTAAGGCAGACGTAAAATCGTGCTTGCATGATTTTATGTCTGGCTAAATTCAAGTTCGGCGACCGCCGAACCATCCCGGAAATCCTTGATTTCCGGGATAGGTACTTCGATCAGAAATAAGCTATAATATATCTCAAAAAATGCACTTTATTGAGCAGGGAAAGGAGTCTCATATGGAATATTTTGATATAGTGGACGAGCAGGGAAATCCAACAGGACAGACCGTAGAGCGCAAGCAGGCGCACAGAAACAATATACTTCATAGGACTGCGCATGTCTGGATAGTCAGACACCGTGGAAATTCCATACAGATACTTTTTGCAGAAAAGGTGCATGGAAAAAGACTCCTTTGCGGGCTGTTATGACATATCAAGCGCGGGACACATACCGGCCGGTGTGGACTATATACCGTCTGCACTCAGAGAGCTTAGGGAGGAGCTGGGGCTGACAATGAGATCCGGCACAGCTTATCGATTGTGGACTGCACAGACACCATGCAGACGAGGTGTTTCACGGAGAAAGATTTCTGGACAACCAGATAAGCAAGGTGTTTCTTCTGTGGCTCGATGTGGACGAAGCGGACATCACCGTGCAGAAGGAGGAAATCGACTCTGTAAAGTGGTTTGACTACGCAGAGTGTAAGCAGGACGTGATAAACGGCACGATTCCAAACTGCATAGATGTGGCAGAGCTTGAGATGCTTGAGCCACACTTTATAGAATGAATTTTTTGTGAAATAATCATAAAAATATATTTTACGTTAAATCAAATTGGGAGGATACTATGAAATCAACAAAAGACTCTCTCTTAGAGGATATCAAGGCAGAATTTGCCGAGGTCAATGCCATGATGGAGGCGCTCGAAGCAAAGGAGCCGGAGGATGAGGCGAGTGAAGCCTACGATAAGTGGATTGAGGAGTGTGAGCAGCTCGCCATAGAGTCAGAATCGCTTATGACACTTATAGATTACAAGATGACACAGGGACTGTAGAGAGATATCCTGTATATATTATACAAAAATAAACACCCGGATATAGATAAATTGCTATATCCGGGTGTTTTTTTATAAAGAAAAACTTCAAAAAAAATGAAATTAAATATATAAAAAATTGTACAAAACCGAGTTATACTTTATACGTTACACTAAATTCAGTAGGAGAAAAAGATGTTATCAGTAATAGAAAAAGTCAATGACGTGGTCAACAATTTTATCTGGGGCGTGCCTGCGATGATATGTATCATAGGTGTCGGGCTGCTTTTGAGCTTCAGAACGGGATTTATTCAGATTAGAAAGTTTCCATATGCGATGAAGGTTACGCTTGGCAGGATGCTCAAAAACGTGAGGCATCCGACGGAGCGCTCACACCGTTTCAGGCAGTGTGTACGGCACTTGCGGCGACGGTCGGTACAGGAAATGTGGCAGGAGTTGCGGGAGCCATCGCGATAGGCGGACCGGGTGCGGTGTTCTGGATGTGGATTTCAGCACTTCTGGGCATGTGCACCAAGTTCTCGGAGGTCACACTTGCTGTACATTTTCACGAGAGAAATGCAAACGGCGACCTGGTAGGCGGCCCTATGTACTATATTAAAAACGGTCTTAAAAAGCACTGGCACTGGCTGGCATATCTGTTCTCAGCGTTTGGCGTGCTCACCGTGTTCGGTACAGGAAACGCTACACAGGTAAACACCATAACCACAGCGATTGATTCAGCTTTATATAATTACGATATAATTTCAAAAGAGTCGGCATCAACGTTCAATCTCATAATAGGAATAGTGCTTGCCGCTCTCATTGCGCTTATTCTGCTTGGAGGAATCAAGCGTATAGGCCAGGTTACTGAAAAGCTTGTGCCATTTATGGCAGTGATGTATATTCTGCTGGCACTTGGAGTAGTAATCGTCAACTTTAAAGCTATACCGGGCGTATTCGGAGCCATAATAGAGGGCGCGTTCAATCCGTCAGCAGTGACAGGCGGAGCAGTAGGAAGCTTTTTTTCATGAGCATGAAAAAGGGAGTTTCCAGAGGAATTTTTTCAAACGAAGCAGGTCTTGGAACAGGCTCTATCGCACATGCCTGTGCAGACACCAAAAAGCCAGTAAAGCAGGGCTTCTTTGGCATATTTGAGGTGTTTGTGGACACTATCGTGATATGTACACTCACAGCGCTTGTCATACTTTGCAGCGGAGTTTCTGTGGGCTATGGAGAAGCAGCCGGCGCAGAGCTTACAATCAGTGGATTTACATCCACCTACGGCGGCTGGGTATCAATCTTTACAGCGGTTGCTATGTGCTGTTTTGCATTTTCAACCATCATAGGCTGGGGACTTTACGGAACCAGATGCATAGAGTTCTTATTAGGAACTAAGGCAAATAAGCCGTTCATGGTAGTATATTCGCTTGTTGCGATAGTCGGTGCGACAATGAACCTCGGACTGATGTGGAGCATAGCGAGAGACCTTCAATGGCCTTATGGTCATACCAAACCTTATCGCAGTATTTTTGCTTTCGGGTGTAGTTGTAAAAAGCTGGTGAAGGAATATTTTTCCGGAGAGGGAGCTGCATCTACCTTGAAGAATAGCCGGGAAGAGGGAAAAAATATAATGACAAGTCTTTTCCTCTGTGCTACAATTAGCTCAAAGCATTATATTTCTGTAAATACGACACCACAGCATATTTTTATCGGTGCGTATCACTTTGAAGAGGGCAGACCACTTCGCATTTTTCGACAAAGACATGGAAATTTTCAATGCTTTATGTTACCAGTTAATAGCAGGAAAATTGAAATGTCAGATGTGAAAACATTGCGAGAAAAGCGGGTTGTGGGGATTTTGCCGGCTTTTATATAAGTGATTATTGTACACATTATATACGTGGAATGCATAAGTATACAGTATTTTTATTCGACTTCAGATTTTCCTGCTCACACAAGAAGAGGAGGTTAATTTGGGTACAAAGGACTCGAAGGCAAAGGAGTATTTGTCGGACAATACGAGGTTTAGTGAAATCTGTAATTATGTATTGTTTGACGGAGAGAAGGTTATCAAACCGGAGGATTTAAAGGAATGTGACACCACAGAGGTGTTATCAGTTTTCGGTATTGATAAGAAGCAGATTGTTAAGCAGAAATGGAGAGATTTGCTAAAAAGTGTTTCCGTGAAGCATACAGGGCAAATGTATGTTATCTTAATTGGAGCAGAAGCGCAGACAGACATTCATTATGCGATGCCTGTTAAAACTATGATTTATGATGCATTGAATTACGGAGAACAGGTCAACGAGGCAAAGAAATGCCACTGGAAAAATAAGGATTACAGGTCTTCGGACGAGTTTTTGTCAGGCTTTACACTTGATGATAAGCTGACACCGGTGATTACAATCACACTGTATCTTGGAACTACACAGTGGGATGGGCCAAGAAGCCTTGCAGAGATGATGCCACAGATGGATGAAAGAATACTCCCGTTCATCAACGATTACAGGATTAATTTGCTGAATCCACTGGAGATTACAGACTTTTCCAAGTTCGAGACAGGGCTCAGGCCATTGTTTGAGTTATTGAAAAATGCGTCAGATGAGGAAAAGCTGAATGATTTAATTACAAAAGACGAAACCTTTACAAGGGTTGACGTTGAGACAGTAGCAGCTATCAATCTATTTGTAGGAACTGACATTAAGTATGATGAAAAGGAAGAGGTGGTAAATATGTGTAAGGCATGGGATGATCATAAAAAGCGTGGCATTCAGGAGGGAATACAACAAGGAATGCAACAAGGAAGATGCCTTGAAGTATATTCACTTGTTCAGGATGGTATATTAGAGCCCGAGGTGGGCGCAAAAAAGAGAGTAAGTATGTCATTAGATGACTTCGTAGACGCAATGCAAAAAGCGGGCTACAAGATTCCTGAATTGGTGTAGTTTGATAGCTTAAAAAGTATAACAGTAATTGCCCCCGACCTATGTGTGTTGGGGCATGATTTTTATATGACAGGGGAAAGTAGATGTATCTTGTATCTGTATATTTTGACAAGACGGCAGTTCATATTTTACAACGATATATAAATAAAATAGCTGAGAAAACAGGTAATTCATTCATGGTGGATAACAATGTACCGCCACACATGACGATATCGGCAATAGAAGCCCGAAGTGAAAATGCTTTATTGGGAGCAATGGATAATCTGCGAAATTCACTTTCTAATGGGACGATTAGCATTGTGTCAGTGGGGCAATTGTTGCCATATGTATTTTATGCCACGCCGGTGCTTAACGGATATTTACAGGATTTATCGGAAAAAGTATTTGATGAGATGAAAAGCATTCCGGAATGTGCAGTGAGCAGATATTACAAGCCAATGAGCTGGCTGCCGCATATTACACTTGGAAAGAAACTGACAAAGGAACAGATGCAGATGGCATTTTCAGTAATGCAGGAAAGCTTTGTGTCTTTTGAAGCGGCAATTACGGAGATTGGACTTGCCAGGGTTAATCCACATAGAGATGTGGTGCGATGGGAGTTAAAACAGCAGCAATGAAGCCACAGATAAACCGGTTTTTTGAAAGGATAATAAACATGATAATAGATAGAGAACGAGTAAAAAACACATTCGCAGAGTACACATCGGGATACAATGCCACAGACCCAAAGATTAAGCTTAAAATAGACCATACCTATAGGGTAGCGGAGCTTTGCGAGCTGATAGCAAGGGATTTAAAGCTAGATGAATATGAGACAGATGTGGCATGGCTCACAGGGATGCTGCATGATGTCGGAAGATTTGAACAGATTAAGCGCTATAACACATTTAACGATGCACAGTCTGTTGATCATGCCAATTTTGGAGCAGACCTGCTGTTTAAGGAAGGGCTTATCGACACATATGTGGATGGATTTCATGATGATAAATACGGCACAATTGTTGAAAATGCGATAAGAAATCACAGTGCTTTCAGAATAGATGAGAGGCTCGATGATTATACGGTTATGTTTTGCAATATACTAAGGGATGCTGATAAGGTGGATATTTTCAGGGTAAATGTAGATACTCCGGCAGAGGATATATATAATGTGACGACGGAGGAACTGAAAAATTCGCAGGTAAGTTCTGAGGTTATGGCAGCCTTTGATGAGAGGCACGCGGTACTTCGTTCCTGCAAAAAGACCGTGGTAGACCATGTGGCAGGGCATATTGCACTGACATTTGAGCTGGTTTATCCTATCAGCCTTCAGATAGCAAAGGAGAGAGGATATCTTGACAAAATGATGGCATTTGAGTCGGATAATGAGGTTACAGGAAAGCAGTTTGAAGAGATAAGAGCGAAGCTAAACGAATATGTGGCGTCAGTCAGACCATTATAGTGACTAATGCAGGGCAGATGAAAATAGTTTTGCATTCTTCTTGTGTAATGAAGCGGGAGATTATTGCGGTTTTTGCCATGGAAGCTTCTTTTTTAACATTCTGGATGTCGGGCATGACATGTTATCTTGCAAGTATTATCACAGATGAAAAATATAATGACAAGCTTACTTCTGTGTGCTACAATCAACTCAAAGCATTATATTTCTGTAAATACGACACCACAGCATATTTTATCGGTGCGTATCACTTTGAAGAGGGCAGACCACTTCGCATTTTTCGACAAAGACGTGGAAATTTTCAATGCTTTATGTTACCAGTTAATAGCAGGAAAATTGAAATGTCAGATGTGAAAACATTGCGAGAAAAGCGGGGTGTGGGGATTTTGCCGGCTTTTATATTAGCATACAGTATTTTAATTCGATTTCGAATTTTCCTGCTCACACAAGAAGAGGAGGTTAATTTGGGTACAAAGGACTCGAAGGCGAAGGAGTATTTGTCAGACAATACGAGGTTCAGTGAAATCTGCAATTATGTATTGTTTGACGGTGAGAAGGTTATCAAACCGGAGAATTTTTAAAGGAATGTGACACCACAGAGGTGTTATCAGTTTTCGGTATTGATAGGAAGCAGATTGTTAAGCAGAAATGGAGAGATTTGCTAAAGGGGGTGTCTGTAAAATATACAGAATCAGTATACATCGTACTGATGGGGATAGAGGCACAGGCAGACGTTCATTATGCGATGCCGGTTAAGACCATGATTTATGATGCCATGAATTATGGAGAACAGGTCAACGAGGCGAAGAAGCAACATCAGAAAAACAAAGATTATAAATCATCAGATGAGTTTTTATCAGGGTTTACACTTGAGGATAGGCTGACACCGGTGATTACAATTACATTATATCTTGGAACAAAAAACTGGGATGGTCCAAGAAGTCTTGTTGAGATGATGCCTCATATGGACGAGAGATTTCGGCCATTTATCAACGATTACAGGATTAATCTGTTGAATCCACTGGAGATTAAGGATTTTTCCAAGTTCAAAACAGGTCTGAAACCACTGTTTGAAGTGTGCTGAAAAATGCGTCAGATGAGGGAAAGCTGAATGATTTAATTACAAAAGACGAAACCTTTACAAGGGTTGACGTTGAGACAGTAGCAGCTATCAATCTATTTGCAGGAACTGACATTAAGTATGATGAAAAGGAAGAGGTGGTAAATATGTGTAAGGCATGGGACGATCATAAAAAGCGTGGCATTCGAGGAGGGAATGAAACAAGGAAGATGTCTTGAAGTATATTCACTTGTTCAGGATGGTATATTAGACCCTGAGGTAGGGGCAAGTAGAGTAAGTATGTCATTAGATGACTTCGCAGACGCAATGCAAAAAAGCAGGCTACAAACTTCCTGAGATGGTGTAGTATAATAGCTTAAAAGTATAGAAATTGCCCCAACTGATTTGTGTTGGGGCATGATTTTTATATTACAGGGGAGTAGATGTATCTTGTATCTGTATATTTTACCATGTAGGTGATTAATAGATATTTGCAGGAATTTATTTTGAATATGAAAAGGAATAATTTATGAATTATATAGGCACACAGAATTTTGAAACAAAACGATGTTTTTTACGAAGAATCAAACTATCCGATTATACTATGATGTATGAAAATTGGGCTAAGTATGATGAAGTTAGCAGATACTATCCATTTAATCCTGTTGATGACATAGAAATATATAGGGACAAGGTAAAGCATTGGATATCTAATTATGAGTCGGGTTCATATTTTCATTGGGTAATTGAGTGGAAAGAAACGGGAGAATTGATAGGAACAATTAATTTGGGAAATGTGGAAGAAGCATGTCATATGTGTGATACATGCTATATGTTGTCTCCCGGATTTTGGAATAAAGGCATTATGACAGAAGTATTGGAGGCTGTATTAGATTATGCCTTTGATAGAGTTGGATTTAACAGAGTTCAGGCAGAAGTATTCTATGGAAATGATGCTTCTTCTGCGGTATTAAAGAAATGCGGCATGGTGTTAGAAGGCATTGCCAGACAAAAAAAATATTATAAAAATGGTGAGTATATCGATACTGCTTTATGGGCAATTATTGTAGGTGATAGGTTATATTGAGACAAGAACTGATATTAAGTATGATGAAAAGGAAGATGTGGTAAATATGTGTAAGGCATGGGATGATCATAAAAAAAACTTGGCATACAGGAAGGAATACAACAAGGTATGTAATATAGATAGCTTGGATTGATTTTACACAAAAAATACAAAAAATACAATTTATCAGGTTGACCGGATAATACTTTTGTCATATAATCTAATCAAAAATAGTAATAATTACTAATTTAAGTAGAGGTTATTAGCAGGAGGTACCTATCATGGACAAGAAGATTACAGACAGCATTATTTACATCGGTGTGGACGACAAGGACATTGATTTATTTGAGAGCCAGTATGTTGTTCCAAACGGTGTTTCATACAACTCATATGTGATTATGGATGACAAAATTGCAATCATGGATACAGCAGATGCAAGAGTTACGGGATAAGTGGTTTGCCAATTTGAGAGAGGCGCTCGGCGTCAGAAAGCCGGATTATCTCGTTGTTTCCCCTTTGGAGCCGGATCATGCTTCCAATATCCAGAAGGTTGCAGAGACATATCCCTGATATGCAGATTGTAGGTAATGCAAAGACCTTTAACATGATGGGACAGTTTTTCGATATAGACTTAACGGACAGAAAGGTTGTAGTGGCAGAGGGAGATAAGCTTTCTCTTGGAAAGCATGAGCTTACATTCGTCATGGCTCCTATGGTTCACTGGCCGGAGGTTATGATGGAGTACGAGTCAACAGACAAGGTGCTTTTCTCAGCAGACGGCTTTGGTAAGTTTGGTGCGCTCGATACTGATGAGGACTGGACATGTGAGGCAAGACGTTATTACTTCAATATTGTTGGAAAGTATGGTGCTCAGGTGCAGGCAGTTCTCAAAAAAAGGCAGCAGGGCTTGACATTGAAAAGATTTGTCCTCTTCACGGACCGATTCTCAACAGAGAACCTTGGCTTCTACATAGATAAATACAATACATGGAGCAGCTATCAGCCTGAGGATGAGGGAATCCTTGTGGCAAGTGCTTCTATTCACGGTAATACAAAGAAGGCAGCAGAGCTTTTTTAGCAGAAAAGCTCAAGGCTGCAGGCGTAAAGGTTGCATTTACAGACCTTTGCAGGGATGATATGGCAGAGGCTGTTGAGGATGCGTTCAGATACGACAGGCTTGTGCTCTGCGCATGCACATACGATGGAGGCATTTTTCCCACCAATGGAGGATTTCTTACATCATCTCAAGGCAAAGGCATATCAGAATCGTAAGATTGCATTCGTGGAAAACGGTTCATGGGCTCCTACAGCAGCACGCCAGATGAAGGCTATTGTTGAGGGCTTCAAGAATATTGAGTGTGTTGAGCCGGTTGTTACAATTAAATCTACTCTCAATGAGGCATCTGAAAAGCAGATGGATGAGCTTGTTGCAGCACTTACCAAATAGAATAATTCATGTGCATGGATTAGATGATATAGACTAGATGACATGGATTAGATGATATAGATCAGACATAGTGTAATACGGCATAGTATATATGGATCAATGAAGACCCGGGCGTTTGTCCGGGTCTTTATATTAAAGGTAACTATTCAGAATCACTCCCACTCACATTCACAAAACCGCACGATACTCGTGCTTTTGTCTACAAAAAGTGTATATAAATGTGCTATCATACAATCAAAGAAAAAAAAGCCATAATAGTACAATGTCAAATGAGGTAAACTATATGCAGCAGAGAATTACTATAAATCTTAACACAGATAGCAAAAAACAACCGACAAAACCACTATTCTTGAATACTGCCGCAGTCACGGCATTGCAGGGATAGAAACACCGTGCGGTGGAAAAGGCACCTGCGGCAAGTGCAAGGTGACGGTGACAAAACCATACTATAAGGACGTGCTGGCCTGTCAGACGAAGATTTGTGACGGTATGGAAATTATTGTTGGGAGAAAAGAAAGCACCGGAACCAAAGAAGACAGTATGGTTGTTCTGACAAATGGAGGAAGCATATCGGAAAAATTTAATGAGCATGTAAATGAGCATGTGAATAGGAATGTTGTCTTGAAGGAAGAGACTGCAAATGAATCTGAAAAAAGTCGAATCAAATGAAGACACTCTGGTGGCCTGTGATATCGGAACCACAACAGTAGTCTGTTATCTGATTGATAAAGAGACCGGGCAGATTATCTCAACCAGAAGCGGTGCCAATCCACAGCGCAGCTTTGGAGCAGATGTACTTTCCAGAATTGATGCGGCAGCGAGGGCGGATGATAACGATAAAGCGAATGGCGGCCTGCAGATGATGCAGACACAGATAGTGTCCCTGCTTAACGGCTGGATATCAGAAATGCTCACGGAATGTGGCAGAACTAAAGTCAGCCGGTTTTCAGTTGCTGGAAACACGGTTATGTGCCATCTGCTTATGGGAATTTCACCGGAAAAGCTTTGGCAAGGCACCATTTATGCCGGATGAATATTTTGGCAGGGAATTTAATCCTTTGGATATAGGACTTGAAAATTGTCAAACCATGATTATATTTCCGGCTGTATCAGGCTTTGTAGGCGGAGATATTACAGCGGGTATGATGGAGACAGTGAACTGCAACGAGCTGACGCTATATCTGGATATCGGAACAAACGGTGAGATGGCGCTTGGAAAAAGGCGACAGATATGTGTGCTGTGCCACCGCGGCAGGACCTGCTTTTGAGGGTGCGCAGATTGAGCTGGGCATGCCGGCGTCTAAGGGAGCCGTGGATAAGGTATGGCTGGAAGGGCGCAGAATTAAGTATTCGGTTATCGGAAATGACAGACCAGTGGGACTGTGCGGTTCGGGGCTTATCGATGCGCTTGCCGTTCTTCTGAAAGCCGGAATCATAGATGAAAACGGTACGATTTTAAGCGGACAGGAGCTTCCTATACTGTTTAGGTCGTATGTGTTTGAGGTGGAAGCGGAGGAGACTGCACAGAGCACAGAGTCCTCTCTCGTCGTTCATATTGCACCGGGAGTCTACATTACGCAGGAGGATATCAGGAAGCTGCAGCTTGCGAAGGGCGCGATAGCCGCCGGAATAGAAGTATTGTTTAAGGAATATGGCTGTATGCCTTGTAATATTGATGTTCTCACATTTGCAGGAGGCTGTGGAAACTACATTGACAAAGCAAGTGCGGCGGCAATCGGACTGTTTCCACCAGAGCTTTTGGACAAGGCAAAAGAAGTGGGAAATGCGGCAGGAAACGGAGCTGTTTCGGCAGCTTTATCGCAGGAAGCTTTGGGAAAGAGCACTGGAGATAAGCGGAGACATGCGTTACATCCAGCTGGCATCGTATCCGCATTTCGATGAAATGTATGTGGAGCATATGAATTTTTAAATAATTGAAAAAAATATATTTTTACTTTATTGTTGAAGAAAATTGTCATATAATGACTTCGGGTGAGATTATATTTTATAAAAAAGCTGATAGGGTGATCAGCATCAGGAGGAATATTAATGCGTAAAACAAAAATTATCTGTACTATTGGACCGGCCAGCGAACATGAGGACGTCCTCACCAGGATGATAAAGGCAGGTATGGATGTTGCCAGATTAAACTTTTCTCATGGCTCACATGAGGAGCATCAGGGCAAAATAGATTTAATCAAGAAGGTAAGACAGAAGCTTCATATGCCAATCGCAATCATGCTTGACACAAAGGGACCTGAGTATCGTATCAAGACCTTTGAGAATGGCAAAATAGAGCTCAAGGATGGAGATACCTTCACACTTACCACTGACGATATTGTAGGAAATCAGAAGAGAGTATCAGTTAATTACGAGAATCTGATCAAGGATTTAAAGGTTGGTGACCGTGTGCTTGTTGCGAACGGAATCATCATTCTGCAGGTTAGAGAGCTTAAAGGAAACGATGCAATCTGTGATGTTAGCGCAGGCGGTACACTTTCGGACAGAAAGAGCATGAACTTCCCGAATAAGGTCATGAAGCATGCATTTTTAAGCAAGCAGGACAAGGATGATCTGCTTTTTGGTATAAAAAACGAGGTGGATTATGTTGCTGCATCATTTGTTTCTACGAAGCAGGATGTAGCTGATCTGAGAAGCTTTTTTGGATGAAAACGGTGGAGAGGACATCGAAATCATTGCAAAGATAGAGAACCGCTCAGGTGTAGATCATGTGGAGGAAATCTGTGAGATAGCAAATGGAATCATGATAGCCAGAGGAGATCTCGGTGTTGAGATTCCGGGAGTTGAGGTGCCGGCAATACAGAAGTATCTTATCAACAAGTGCCGTATGCTTGGTACACGCGTAATCACAGCAACAGAGATGCTTGAGTCCATGATTCACAATCCACGTCCTACAAGAGCTGAGCTTTCGGATGTAGCCAATGCGGTATACGACGGCTCATCAGCTATCATGCTTTCGGGAGAGTCTGCAGCAGGTAAATAATCCTGTAGAGGCTGTAAAAAAATATGGCAGAGACAGCAGAGTATACAGAAAAGCAGATAAACTACGGCAAGAGATTTGCCAATGCGGATTTCAGACAAAAGCATAGTCGATGCTATTTCACATGCTACATGTGCCATGGCAATAGATGTGGATGCGAAATGTATCGTAGTCAGCTCGCTGACAGGCCGTACAGTGCGCATGGTCAGCCGTTTCCGATGTCCTGTTGATATAATAGGCATGACAACCTCTGAAAAGGCATGGCGCAAGCTGAACCTGAGCTGGGGTGTAAAGCCGGTTCTGTGCGAGGAATACAACTCAATGGAGGTTATGTTCTACAATGCGATGAACGAGGCAAAGAGTGTCATGAAGCTCAAAAAAGGTGATCATATAGTGCTCACAGGAGGTCTCATCAATGGTAAGACAGGCAACACCAATGTGATTAAGGTTGAGACAGTTTAGTACATTTGTACTATTGATTAAATCGTATATATGTCATATAATCCTTAACGATTAATAAAAACAATAAATTTAAAATAAACAATTTCGAGATGAAGTTTGCAGGAAAACGGCAGCGATTTTACCTTATCAAAGCCTACCGAAGGAGTAAAACTCTCAGGTGCCGCAGCAGGCGGTGCAACTGTAAATGGATCGACTCTCTGGAGACACCCGCTTGGCGGGGGCCGAAGGTGCAACGTACGAATAGGAAGCAGTAGGAGTGCAGTGACTATGAATATATCATGGCACAGGCTGCTTCTCGTACGAATCTCTCAGGCAACAGGACGGAGAAGATATTGGACAGATATTCTTAAGATAATCTTCTTAATCCCATGTATCAGACTGTATATGCAGCGTATATGGGGTTTTTTTATTTCAATTCACGTAAGTGCTGCTAAGCCTAAGCTTTTTTCAATTGTTTCCGGATGAAATTATTTATATCAATAGTATTTGCTCAAAACACAAAGACTTTGTGTTTAGATAAAAAAAGAGAGGCAGGAGTATTTCAATGTGGAACACAATCAACAATTTTCTTAGTGCAGTGGACAATTTCGTCTGGGAGTGCCGCTCATGGTGCTCATCATGGCAGGAGGTATAATGCTCACAGTTCGTCTGGGGCTTCTTCAGATGAGAAAGCTTCCTCTGGCACTAAAGTGGATGGTCAAAAATGAAGAGGGCGGCGATGGCGAGATTACGAGCTTTGGCGCACTCTGTACCGCGCTTAGCGCAACAATCGGAACCGGCAACATAGTCGGTGTAGCAACTGCGGTCGGTGCAGGAGGACCGGGAGCACTTTTCTGGATGGTGCTTGCAGCCTTCTTTGGCATGGCAACAAAGTATTCAGAGGGACTTTTGGCTGTAAAATATCGTGTCATCGGCAAGGACGGACATAGTCTCGGCGGACCATTCTACTACATAGAGCAGTGGAATGGGTACAAAATGGAAATGGCTTGCAAAGATATTTGCATTTTTTTCGGCGTATGCGTTGGACTTTTCGGAATAGGAACATTCAGCCAGGTAAACGGAATATCAAGTGCTGTAAACAACTTTTTGACCCTAAAAACCAGCATACAGTAAAGGTTTTACCGTTCCTTGGTGAGTATTCATGGTCAGTTGTCATTGCTTCGCTTGTACTGGCATTCTGCGTGGCAGCAGTGCTTATCGGCGGAGTAAAGCGTATTGCAAGTGTCAGCCAGATAATAGTTCCTTTTATGGCTGTTATATATATTGTATTTGTGCTCGTGCTTGTGGTATGCAATATCACAGCGGTTCCGGCAGCGTTTGCTACAATAGTAAAGGCAGCGTTTTCACCGAAGGCCATAACAGGCGGTGCCGTGGGAAGCTTTCTTGTTGCAATGCAAAAGGGTGTTGCCAGAGGAATCTTTTCAAACGAGGCAGGACTTGGTAGTGCCCCGATTGCAGCGGCAGCAGCCCAGACAAAGGAGCCTGTACGTCGGGGACTTGTCAGCATGACAGGAACCTTCATTGATACAATAGTTATATGTACACTTACAGGACTTTCCATCGTGCTCACAGGCGCATGGCAGGTTGACGGACTCGAGGGCGTGCAGGTTACTACGTACGCATTCCAGAATGGTCTTCCTTTACCGAAAGAGCTATCAGCATTTGTACTTATGCTGTGTCTTGTATTTTTTGCCTTTACAACTATACTCGGTTGGGATTATTATAGTGAGCGGTGCTTAGAGTATTTGAGTGGCGGAAGGATGAAATATGTAAAGGTTTATCGCTGGATATATATACTTGCAGTTTTCATCGGACCTTATATGACTGTAAGTGCGGTGTGGACTATCGCTGATATCTTCAACGGTCTCATGGCTCTGCCAAATATGATAGCGCTGTTTGCTCTCAGTGGTGTTGTTGTTAAGGAGACAAGGCATTTCTTCGAGAGACATAGAAATGGAGAAATCGAGGATTAATTATGTTTTTTATATTTTGCGACATGGAAGAACAGATTGGAATGAGGAGCACAGACTGCAGGGTGAGGTGGATATCCCACTCAACGAAACCGGCAGGCAGATGGCTTACGATGCCGCAGAAAAATATAAGGATATAGATTTTGACATATGCTACTGCTCCCCGCTTAAGAGAGCACAGGGAGACGGCAAGGATTTTTCTTGCAGACAGAAACCCCTGCAGTAGAGATTATCACTGACAACAGGCTTCACGAGATGTGCTTCGGTGATTATGAGGGAGTGAAGAACATCAGGCAAAAGCCCGGAATGCCCTGTCTACCTGCTCTTTGAGGAGCCGGAAAAATATGTGGCAAAGGACGGCGCAGAGAGCTTTGAGGAGCTATATCACAGAACAGGCGAGTTTATAGAGCAGGTGCTGAGACCGCAGCTTGAGGCAGGCAAAATGTGCTTGTCGTGGGACACGGTGCAATGAACTGCAGCATAGTCAATCAGTTTCGCGGCACACCTATAAAGGATTTCTGGAAGGATATGCAGGGAAACCGCGAGCTGCTTAGGGTTGAATAAATTTAGATTATTCTGAATAGCTATATCGTTTGTAATAGATAGCATACCGGTTGTGGTGTGCCCCTGTTGCTGTCAGAAACTAATTTCAACAGCATTTATTTATAAGTAAATGGATATTATATTATAAGTAATACTAAAAATTGACCACATAGCCTTATGCACGTAAAATAATTTTGTGAATTTTTATTAAATTAAGAGTATAATTATTTGGAGGAACCAATGAAAAAAGACAACGAACTCTTCACCTTACCAGTTTGAGGGCAGAATACCTCTGTCTCAGGCTATTCCGCTTGGACTGCAGCATGTTATGGCTATGTTCATCGGAAACCTTACACCTCTTATCATTGTTATGGGAGCGTGCGGACTCACAGCGGACGCTGGCTTTGCGGAGCTTAGAACAGCTCTCTTACAGAATGCAATGATTATCGCAGGTATTGTAACATTAGTACAGATGTTTTCAAAAATCGGACCTGTCGGCGGAAAGGTACCTATCGTTATGGGAACCTCTTTCGGGCTTTCTTGGAGTATTAAATAATACAGTTGCAGCGTGTGGCGGCGGAGTTATAGCATATGGTGCTATTATGGGAGCCTGCCTTTGTAGGAGGTATCTTCGAGGGCATACTCGGAGCCTTCTTAAAGCCTTCTTTTAAAGTTTTTTTTCCCGGCAATCGTTACAGGCTCAGTTGTTATAGCAATCCGGACTTTCACTCTTGGAGTGGGAATCAACTACTTCTGTGGTGGAACAGGCAAAAATGATTACGGCTCACTGCCAAACCTTTTTATTGGAATGGTTGTACTTATAGTAATCATGCCTTCTTAAGCATTTTGCACCATCGCGCAGTATTTTTTCATCATCTGCCATCCTTTTTTGGTATCCGGCAGGATATGTTGTAACAATCATTATGACACTTACCATGTCACACACAGGTGTGACCGCTGACGGTGTTAAATACACATACTCATGGGTTGTAAACTTTGATGAGGTTAAAAAAATGCGGCATGGATAGCAGTTCAAAGCTTTATAGGCTTTGGAAAGCTGTCAGATGTGGGAATTTCCTTCCATGCCAATGCAATCATCCCAATCGGCATCATGTTTATCGTTACTGCAATCGAGACAGTTGGCGATATCTCAGCCTGTGTGGAGGGTGGAATGGACAGAGAGGCTACAGATTCAGAGCTTTCAGGCGGGTGTTATCTGTGATGGTCTTGGTTCATCATTTGCAGCGCTTTTGAGTACTGCCAAATACCTCATTCTCACAGAATGTAGGTCTTGTTTCAATGACAAAGGTTGTCAATAGATTTGCTATTTCAATGGGAGCTATATTCCTTGTTATTTGCGGCTTCTGCCCAAAGATTGGAGCTCTCATGTCAATCATGCCTCAGTCAGTGCTCGGCGGAGCTGCTGTTATGATGTTTGCCTCTATCCTGATTTCGGGGAATTGAGCTCATCACAAAGGAGCCAATCGGCCGTGAGATTACAATTATCTCAGTAGCAATCGGTTTAGGCTACGGACTTGGCGCTACAACCGGTGCTACATCACATCTGCCATACTATGTACAGCTTATATTTGGCGGTTCAGGTATCGTGCCTTGCTCACTTTGCGCTATTCTTCTCAATATTATTTTGCCGAAGAAGTCAAAGAACGCGCCATATATGTGGGATATGGACAAGTGAAAAGACGATGTGAAAGCGTGTTGATGACTAACGCTTAGATTTGAAGCCGTCCGGTGCATTAAGTACACCGGC
>VOFJ01000221.1_pt1 | contig 114001 bp, 145 predicted proteins | sample 5384081 | NCBI WGS metagenome assembly VOFJ01 (sample SAMN12384729, study PRJNA508395) | human gut metagenome | isolation source: healthy gut I | host: Homo sapiens
CAGAGGTATACCGATAGACTTCAATAAAAACGAGGAAAAGTACAACTGGGAGCTTGCCTTCTGCACACTGTACGCAGGCGGTAAGTACGACAATAACAGCGGTGATAACTACTCATACTCGCTCGGTCTTAACGGTCTTGGCCTTTGCTCGACGCAGTTTGCGGCTGAGTATATGGAGGTCGAGAGCAATAACGGAACGTGGATATACGACCTGAGATTCGAAAAGGGATACAACGTTGAAAAGGAAGAAAGAGGCTTCCGCCGTCACCAGTCGGACGGAACAACGGGTACAAAAAATCAAGTGGAAGCCGGACCTTGATGTATTTACGGATATTGACGTACCGTTTGGAATATTTTGACGATGTTCTGCGCAGACAGGCGGTAGTAAATGACGGGCTGACCTTTGTGCTGAGAAACGAAGTGCGTGACGAGGAAACAGGGGAAACTCACTTTGAAGAGCATATCTACTGCTATGAAAACGGCATCAGCGATTATCTGAAAGAAATCGTAGGCGATACCGCACTCACTACCGAGCAGGTATGGAGCGCACAGCGTACAGGTAAGGACAGAGAGGACAAGCCGGAATACAAGGTGAAGATGAAGGTCGCTTTTGTATTTTCAAACAAGGTACAGCTTATACAGCATTATCACAATTCAAGCTGGCTTGAGCACGGTGGAAGTCCCGACAAGGCTATGCAGGCAGCATTCACAAATCAGATAGACGGCTGGCTGAAAGCCAACAGCAAAAGTACAACAAGACCGAGGGCAAGATAAAATTTACCGATATTGCCGACTGCCTCGTGTTTATATCTTCTAACTTCTCAACGCAGACAAGCTATGAGAATCAGACGAAAAAGAGCATAACCAATAAATTTATACAGGAGGCTATGACCGACTGGCTGAAGCATCAGCTTGAAGTGTACTTCCTTGAAAATCCGGATGAAGCGGTCAAGATATGCGAGCAGGTGCTGATAAACAAGCGTGCCCGTGAAAATGCCGCAAAGGCAAGAGATACAATAAAGAAACAGCTTTCTGGCAAGATAGACCTTGCGAACAGGATACCTAAGTTCGTTGATTGCAGGAGTAAGGACACGGCAAGACGTGAGCTTTATATAGTGGAGGGTGACTCGGCTTTAGGTGCTGTAAAGCAGGCGAGGGACGCAGACTATCAGGCGGTAATGCCTGTGAGAGGTAAGACGCTCAACTGCCTTAAGGCAAGCTATGACAAGATATTCAAGAGCGAAATCATCACGAACCTTATGAAGATACTCGGCTGTGGTGTTGAGGTAAAGGCTAAGGCAAATAAAGACCTTTCGACTTTTGATTTAAATAATCTCAGGTGGGAAAAGATAATAATCTGTACCGATGCGGACTATGACGGATACCAGATAAGAACGCTTATTCTTACTATGCTGTACAGACTTGTTCCGACCGTAATAGAAAAGGGCTTTGTGTATATCGCAGAGTCGCCGCTTTATGAGATAAACAGCAAGGATATGACCTACTTTGCCTATACAGAAGCGGAAAAGCAGAGGATACTTGCCGATATAGGCGAGCAGAAGTATAAGATACAGCGTTCAAAGGGTCTTGGTGAGAACGAACCGGAAATGATGTCGCTGACGACTATGAACCCCGAAACAAGACGGCTTATTAGAGTAATGCCGGAGGACGCACAGAAAACGCAGGAGATATTCGAGCTGCTGCTCGGTGATAACCTTGACGGAAGAAAGGACTATATCCGTGACTACGGCTATAAGTACCTTGACGATATAGACGTATCTTAAGCGGAGGATATATGGAAATTAACAGGATAGAGGTAATATCTGCAGTAGTGTCGGAGATGATAGCGACACTGCCCGAGGAAAGACGGCAGAAGGCATACATTCATCTTTTCGGCACGGCACAGACGGCAGGGCTTATCGCACTGCGCAGAGGTGTTAACGCAGAGCTTGCGCAGATAAGCGGACTGCTCCACGACTACCGTAAATATCTGACGGGCGTTGACGAAAAGCACGCAGAAGAAGGTGCTGACGCTGTAATGCCGATACTGGCAAAGACGGGGCTTTTCAGCGTGTGCGAGATAGGCAATATCACAAGAGCGATAGCGAACCACAGCGACAAGGAAAATGTCGGGCTTCCGCTTGACGAGGTGCTGAAAGACGCAGATGTTCTGCAACACGTTTTACAGAATACAACGCTACCCATAAGAGATAAATACGAGAAACGCTTTGAAAAGCTGAAAAAAGAGTTTTCGCTCTGAGCAGGGTATAAAGCTAAAAAAGAGGTATAGATTTTGAGAAAAGGAAAGAACGAAAAGAGCGAGAAGAAGGTCGCTCGAATAAAAACGCTTATATAGAGGGCGCAGGTATTGTCGAGAATCAGCCGATAACCGATACGCTGACCGAAAACTATATGCCGTATGCAATGAGCGTTATAGTTTCCCGCGCGCTCCCCGAAATTGACGGTTTCAAGCCGTCACACAGAAAACTGCTGTATACGATGTACAAGATGGGTCTGCTTACGGGAGCAAGAACGAAGTCGGCGAACATTGTCGGACAGACAATGAAATTAAATCCGCACGGCGATATGGCGATATACGAAACGATGGTAAGACTTGCAAGGGGCAACGAGGCGCTTTTGCACCCATATGTTGACAGCAAGGGTAACTTCGGCAAGGCATATTCAAAGGGATATGTCGTTTGCGGCGTCACGATATACAGAGGCAAAGCTCGACCCTATCTGCGCTGAGATATTTGCGGATATTGACCGTGATATAGTTGACTTTGTGCCGAACTACGATAACTCAATGACAGAGCCTGTACTGCTCCCCACAAGATTCCCTGCGGTACTGGTAAATAATAACGTTGGTATCGCCGTATCTATGGCGAGCAATATCTGTTCTTTCAATCTGTCGGAGGTGTGTGAAACAGCTGCCGCACTTATGAAAAACCCCGAACACGATATTGTATCCACGCTTAAAGGACCGGATTTCCCCGGCGGAGGCTTCATATTACAGGACGAGAACGAGCTTCGCCGTATATATGCCACCGGACGTGGAAGCGTAAAGGTACGCAGTAAGTATATCTATGACAAAACGGCAAACTGTATCGAAGTGACCGAGATTCCGCCTACGACGACTATTGAAGCGATAATCGACAAGATAGTTGAGCAGGTAAAGCTGGGCAAGCTGAAGGAAATCTCCGATGTGCGTGACGAGTCGGACTTATCCGGTCTTAAGATAACTATTGATTTAAAGCGTGGGCAGGACAGCGAGGCGGTAATGAAAAAGCTGTTCAGAATAACTCCCTTACAGGACGTTTTCTCCTGCAACTTCAACATTCTTGTAGGCGTGGTATGCCGAAGGTTATGGGTGTTGCCGAGATACTTGAGCAGTGGACGGATTTCAGAATCACCTGCGTAAAGAGAAAGACAAAGTTCGAGCTTGCAAGGAAGAAAGAGAAACTCCATCTGCTGACAGGTCTTAAGAAGATACTGCTTGATATAGACAAGGCTATAAAGATAATCCGTGAAACAGAGGATGACGCAGAGGTCGTACCGAACCTTATGATAGGCTTCGGCATAGACGAAACACAGGCTGAATATGTTGCGGATATAAAGCTGAGAAATATCAACAAGGGCTATATCTTGAAGCGCATCGAGGAAATAGACAGCCTTAAGGAAGAAATAGCCGATATGGAGGATATTCTTTCATCTGAACGCAGAGTGAAGCAGATAATCATATCGGAGCTTGGCGATATAGCGAATAAATACGGCAAGCCCAGAAAGACAATGTTCATCTACGGCACTGAGGACGAGGAGAACGAGGCGGAGGAGGAGATACCCGATTATCCCGTTAATCTGTTCTTCACCCGTGAGGGATACTTCAAGAAGATCACTCCTCAGTCGCTGAGAATGAGCGGCGAACAGAAGCTCAAGGAAAACGATGAGATAATCGAAACCTATGACGGCAGTAACCGTGCGGAACTGTTGTTCTTCACGGATAAATTCCAGGTATATAAGGCAAGAGCCTGCGACTTTGAGGACGGAAAGGCAAGCGTGATGGGCGACTATCTGCCTGTAAAGCTGGAGCTTGACCCGGACGAGAGGATAATAAAGATGATAGCCGCAGAGGACTACAGCGGAACGCTTGTAATGTTCTTTGAAAACGGTAAATGTGCGAAGGTGCCTATGGCTTCGTTTGAAACAAAGACAAGGCGTAAAAAGCTGGCGAACGCATATAATGACAGCTCGCCGCTTGTATCTATGACGCTTATTGACGGCGACTGTGAGTTTATGCTAAGCTCGGACGCAGGCAAGGTCATGATATTCAACACAGTGCTTATCCTGCCCAAAGCGGCAAAGGGATACGCAGGGCGTGCAGGTAATGAGGCTTACCAGAGCAAAGCTCAGATCTGCGGTTAAATACAAGGACGGTATGATAAAGGACGCAGACAGTTTCAGGACAAAGACCGTGCCTGTTGCGGGAACGCTGTACGACGAGGGTACCGACCAGCTCAAGTTTATGTAACGCATCGTAACAGCCGACAAAAAATATCAGAATTTAGAAAAATATTTTTATAAGTAAAAAAGGGGTCGCATATTGCTTGCTTTGATGATTTTGCATCGTGCAAAAATTTTTTTGCAAGCACTCAAAGCGTCCTTGCTTTTGGGGCGAAGCCCCCCCGGCAGGGACTAGGGGCGGCAGCCCCAGCAATATAGCCCCTTCCCACGGGGAAGGGGTTTGGGGTTGGGGATAAATGACTGGCGATATTTGTATAAGAGCAAGTTCTTTTATACTTTTATATAAGTTGAATATCCTTTAAACCTTGAAATTCACCCGCCACTGTGCTATACTTAAATTGCGTCTTTATAATGACGTGAGAGGTTATAATTCAGGCGGTCAGCCACAGTAAAAAAAGAGGTAGAAAAAATGCTCAGCGATATTGAAATTGCCCAGAACGCAAAAATGCTAAAAATAAAGGATATAGCAAAGGAACTCGGAATTGACGAGGAGGAGCTTATACCCTACGGTCACTACAAGGCGAAGATCTCACAGGAATGTATAGACCGTCTTGAAAGCGAAGAGGACGGCAAGCTGATACTTGTTACGGCTATAAACCCCACTCCTGCGGGAGAGGGCAAGACGACTACTTCCGTTGGTCTTGCGGAGGGTATGTACAAGATAGGCAAAAAGGCTGTACTTGCACTGCGTGAGCCGTCACTGGGTCCCGTCTTTGGCATAAAGGGCGGTGCGGCAGGCGGAGGATATGCGCAGGTAGTGCCTATGGAGGATATAAATCTTCACTTCACGGGGGATATGCACGCAATCACTTCCGCAAACAATCTGCTTTGCGCACTTATAGATAACCACATTCAGCAGGGAAACGTGCTCGGAATAGACCCCAGACGCATACAGATAAAGCGTTGCCTTGATATGAACGACAGAGCGCTGAGAAACTGCATAATCGGTCTTGGCGGCAAGGTGAACGGTGTTCCGAGAGAGGATCACTTCCAGATAACCGTTGCAAGCGAGATAATGGCGATACTGTGTCTTGCGGACGATCTTGTTGATCTTAAGGCAAGGCTCGGCAGAATCCTTGTTGCGTATACTTATGACGGAAAGCCCGTATTCGCTTCTGATGTTGAGGCGGTAGGCGCAATGACAGCACTCTTAAAGGACGCTATCAACCCCAACCTCGTGCAGACGCTCGAAAATACTCCCGCTATCATTCACGGCGGTCCGTTTGCAAACATTGCTCACGGCTGTAACAGCGTAAGAGCGACCAAGCTTGCGTTAAAGCTCGGCGATTATGCCATAACCGAGGCAGGCTTCGGCAGTGATCTCGGTGCGGAGAAGTTCTTTGACATAAAGTGCCGTTACGCAGGACTTAAGCCCTCGTGTACGGTCATAGTAGCTACTATCCGTGCGTTGAAATATAATGGCGGTGTTCCGAAAACCGAGCTTACCGCTGAAAACACAGAGGCTCTCAGAAAGGGCATCGTAAACCTCGGTGCACATATAGAAAATATGCGTAAATACGGCGTGCCTGCAGTTGTTGCGACAAACCACTTCTATACCGATACAGAGGCTGAAATAGCCATTGTCCGTGAATACTGCGAGAAGATGGGCGCAAAGGTCGCATTCTCCGATGTATTCTTAAAGGGCGGAGAAGGCGGTATCGAGCTTGCAAACGCTGTTATAGATACAATAAACGAAAACGAGGGCAAGACTAATTTTGCTCCTATATATGATGAGAAGCTGACCATAAAGGAAAAGCTAAGTATAATCGCCAAGGAAATCTACCGTGCGGACGGCGTAAGCTATACAACGGTGCGGAAAAGGCAATAAAGGAAATTGAAGCTATCGGCTTTGACAAGTTGCCTGTATGCGTTGCAAAGACGCAGTATTCCTTATCGGACGACCCGACAAAGCTCGGTTGCCCGAAGGACTTCACGATAACCGTCCGTGATGTAAAGCTGTCGGCAGGTGCAGGATTTGTTGTCGCACTCACGGGTGATATTATGACAATGCCCGGACTGCCCAAGGTTCCTGCCGCAAACAAGATTGATGTAAGCGCAGACGGCGAGATAAGCGGTCTGTTCTGATGGAACGGTTTATTTCAGATTCGCCCGAAGAAACGGTTGAAATCGGCAAAAAAGATAGCCTCTTATCTGAAAGCCGGCGACTGTGTGCTTTATACCGGTGAAATGGGCGCAGGAAAAACGCACTTAACAAAGGGTATAGCGGAATATTTCGGCAGTACGGACGATGTTACAAGTCCGACCTTCGCTCTTGTGAACGAATATGAGGGCGATGTGCCGATATTCCACTTTGACCTTTTCAGAATAAACACGCTCGACGATCTGTACGCTATCGGATTTTTCGACTACCTCGACCGAGGCGGAATAATGTGTATAGAGTGGAGCGAGAACATACCTGAGCTTGCCTCGTATCTTGACGGCAGGTGCGGTGTGAATATCACTAAAACAGGGGATAATTCAAGAGTAATTGAATATATTCCGCAGGAGGAACTATGCTGATACTCGGTATCGACACTGCCGCCGCTCCTTGCTGTGCCGCCGTGTACGATACGGAAAAGGGGCAGATACTCGGCAGTACGGTGATAAACAACAAGCTGACGCACAGCGTGACGCTTATGCCTGTCGTAAGGGATCTTGTCAGAAATGCGGAGCTTTCTATGGAGGATATAGGACTTTTTGCAGTGGCGAACGGTCCGGGCTCTTTCACGGGACTCCGTATAGGCATATCGGCGGTAAAAGGGCTTGCTTTTGCATTGTCAAAGCCTTGTGCGGCAGTTTCAACGCTTGAGGCTATGGCGTATAATGTTACGGCTTATGACTGCGTTGTCTGCGCCGCAATGGACGCAAGGTGCAATCAGGTGTATGTTGCACTGTTTCGTGTAAATGGCGGCAAGGTCGAAAGACTGACCGAAGAGGAATGCCTTAAAACCGACGAAGCGGCAAGAATGCTGTCGGAATATGACGATAATATAATGCTTGTCGGCGACGGCGCATTTATAATGAAAAAAAGCAACGGATAACGAGGGATTGGAAAATGTGAAGATTGCCCCCGATCCGTTAAGATACCAGACGGGCTACGGTGTATGCCTTGCGGCTGTAAACGCACCGCAGTTAACGCCCGAACAGCTTATGCCGATGTATCTTAAGCTGCCGCAGGCTCAGCGTGAGCTTATGGCAAAGAATGCTGAGGCATATAAAGAAAGGAAAGAATAAAAATGCTGGCAATAGGTAGCGACCACGCAGGATATGAGCTGAAGTGCGAGGTTAAGAAGTTCCTTGACGGGCTGGGAGTCGAATATATCGACTGCGGCTGTAACGGAGAGAGAGCGGATTACCCCGACATTGCAGAAAAGACCTGCGAGAAAATCAAAAGCGGAGAGTGCGACAAGGGCATTCTGATATGCGGTACGGGTATAGGCATCAGCATATCGGCAAACAAGATAAAGGGTATCCGTGCGGCTTTGTGCCAGGATTATTATACGGCAAAGTACACACGCCTTCACAATGATGCAAACGTTCTGTGCATGGGCGGCAGAGTAATAGGAGCGGGTACGGCTGAAGAAATAGTAAGAGTATTCCTGTCAACCGAGTTCGAGGGCGGAAGACATGCAGCAAGAGTTGACAAGATGATGGCGCTTGAAAATAAGTAAGTAATCAAAGTCTGCGGATTTTTTTCCCTATGAAAATCACGGCAGGGCTATAAAAAACTAATCCAACAATACATAGGGAGAAAAGAGAATGTTATGGCAAACGAGAAACTTCACATCTGTGACCACCCCCCCTTGTACAGCACAAGGTATCTCTTTTTAAGAGATAAGAACACGGGCGCAAAAGGAATTCAGAGAGCTTGTAAGCGAAATTTCAATGCTTATGTGCTATGAGGCAACGAGAGATCTTCCTCTTAAGAAGGTACAGATCCAGACTCCCGTAGCTATCGCAGAGTCAAATGTTATCTCAGGCAGAAAGCTCGCATTTGTACCTATCCTCCGTGCAGGTCTTGGTATGACCGAAGGCGTTATGGCACTTGTTCCTGCCGCAAAGATAGGTCATATCGGTATATTCAGAGGAAAGGGCGGATCGGATAAAACGGTCGCAAACGAGTATTACTGCAAGCTCCCGTTTGATATAAACGAGCGTGACGTAATAGTTACCGATATTATGCTCGCTACAGGCACGTCGGCTGTACACGCTATACGCAAGATCAAGGAAGCCGGCGCACATTCTATAAAGTTTATGTGCATTATCGCCGCTCCCGAGGGCATAGCCGCTATACACAAGGAATTCCCCGATGTAGAGATCTACTGCGGTGCGCTTGACGACGGTCTTAATGAGGATCTGTATATCACTCCCGGTGTCGGTGACGCAGGCGACAGACTGTTCGGAACAAAGTAAGCCAAATAAAATCATTGAGCCTGCCGCAATTGTGGCAGGCTCCTTTTTAAACCCGTGCGGCTAATTTTTGCGTGGCTGAAGCCCTGTCATAAAGCCGTCAAGTGCGGCGGAGCATATATCGCCGCCGACAATTCTGCCGCTGACGATGATAAGGTTCATTCTGATGTTATCAAGCGTGTTTCCGCTGTCATCGGTGTAATCGGTTATAATATATGTATATTGTACTGCGTCCTCGCCCTTATACAGCGATAAATCAAAGCCGCACTGCTTTTTTGCAGGGCGTTGTAGTTTCGTATACGCTGCCGAATACGGCAGGGATAACGATATTCTGTACGGTTTCGCTGTCGGCGGATATGCTGTAGCCGAGCGTTTTTGCGTAATTTGCTCTGTCGCTGTATGTTTCCCACCGCATATTGCACTGCGGCGGCACATAACAAGAACGATAAGCAGTATAACGAAAAGAGCGGCAGGGATAACAAGCAAGCGGATAATTTTTCTGTGTTTCATTTTTCCTCCGTTATGTCAATTTATTGTCAGGGCGGTCGGTTGCGGGGACAGTCACTTGAAATTTACTAAAATCTATGCTGAAATATTCAGCAAAATGCTGAAATTTTAACGCAATCTTTAACACGTTTAAGTATTAATTGCAAAATTTCACTAAAATTATCCGCTTTCATTTGTGATTTGTAACAAATTCGAACGGAATTTACTTTATTCAAGGCTGAGATTTGGTTAAAATTTGTATAAATTGTACACAAAAAGGACAAAATTTAAATGCGTTTTATATGTGTTGGTGATTTTGCATAACGCAAGGCTTTGATATTTGGGTAATTAGGTACTATCATTTTCGGCTCGATTTTGTTAAAATATTAGCGTAAGGTTATTCTGCAATAAAACAGGAGGTTCACACATAAATGGCAAGTTTATCTTTAAGAGGTATCTATAAGCGTTACCCCGGCGGCGTAGTAGCCGTTTCTGACTTTACTATGAACATCAAGGACAAGGAGTTCATTATCCTCGTTGGTCCTTCAGGTTGCGGTAAGTCAACAACATTAAGAATGATTGCAGGTCTTGAGGAAATTTCCGAGGGCGAGCTTTTCATCGGCGACAGACTCGTTAATGACGTAGCTCCTAAGGATCGTGATATCGCGATGGTTTTCCAGAACTACGCCCTGTACCCCCATATGACTGTTTACGAGAACATGGCCTTCGGCTTAAAGCTGAGAAAAGTGCCTAAGGATGAGATCAAGAAGCTTGTTGAAGAAGCTGCTAAGATCCTCGACATCGCACATCTTCTCGACAGAAAGCCCAAGGCTTTATCAGGTGGTCAGAGACAGCGTGTAGCTTTAGGTAGAGCTATCGTTCGTGATCCTCAGGTATTCTTACTTGACGAGCCTCTTTCTTTTCAAACCTTGACGCTAAGCTCCGTGCACAGATGAGAACCGAGCTTTCAAAGCTTCACAAGAAGTTAGGTACTACATTCATCTACGTTACTCATGACCAGATCGAGGCTATGACGATGGGTGACAGAATCGTAGTTATGAAGGATGGTTACATCCAGCAGATCGACTCACCTATCAACCTGTATGAGAACCCCGTTAACAAGTTCGTTGCAGGCTTCATGGGTTCACCTCAGATGAACTTCATCAACGCTAAGCTTATCATGCTCAACGGCAAGTACACAGTTGAATTCGGTTCAGAAGATACAAAAGACAACAAGAGGCAGAAAGTTCTATGTTGAACTGCCCGGTGCTAAGACAGATACAGAAGCTCTTAAGTACTATGTTGACAAGGAAGTTATCCTTGGTATCCGTCCCGAGAACATTCACGATGAAGAAATGTTCCTTTCAAACGCTAAGACAGGTATGATCGAAGCTACAGTAGACGTTACCGAAATGATGGGTGCTGAGTCTTACCTCTACCTCACATGCGAAGGTATCCCGCTGACAGCAAGAGTATCTCCCAGATGTACTGCTCGTCCTCAGGACGTTATCAAGCTTGCTCTTGATCCTAACAAGGTACACCTGTTCGATCCTAACGATGAGCATTCAATCTTAGTTTAATTGTTAAATAAGATTATTAATCCCCCGATTTTTGTCGGGGGATTTCAGTTTGTAGAAAAAAGATTGTTTTTTAAAGAATAGTGAAATTTCTCTATCCCTACAAGAACGCTTTGTGGGCTTTGCGTCTCTGCAATCGTGGTCGTTTGTTGTCGGTGCGTCCTGCACCGACTTTGTTCGACCACTTGTATGCGTCCTTGCATAGAGCCTTTGGGCATACACGCCCGGCATCCGTGCCGGGCTGAGTGTGGGGCTGCCGCCCTCACCAAGCAAGGACGCTTGCAGTCAGCCACACAAAGCCACTATGCAAGGACGCATAATGACAGCCACACAAAGCCGTTGCACGATGCAACGGCACAAATGGCTGTCAATGCACAGATGCAGCGACACCAACGACTGATGACCTGCATTGGGGCTACGCCCAAAGCAAGGAGGCTTTGGTTGCTTGCCAAAAGTTTTGCACGATGCAAAACCAGCAGAGCAAGCAACGCTAAACACCCATTTTCAAAAACATATAGGTTTATCGACAGTCTGTAATCCCCCGATTTTTGTCGGGGGATTTTTGTATTATCTTGTTATCTTGCTGTCAAACGGTCAGCGTACCGTTTTCGCTGATTTCAAGCAACAGTATCTGTTCTTCCTTGCCGGTATCGGCATTTATATATATGAGCATCTGTCTGCCGTCAGGAGATGTGCAGTGAAATTCATAGCAATAAAGCTCGTTTGTGCCTGCGGAAGGCACTACGGCAAGTGAGGTATCAGTAACTGTAAGTTCTGATGAGAGCTGTTTTTTCTTGCTTGTTCTGCGGTAATCTTCGGCTCGGGCAGATCACGCTTCTTGTGGTTTGTGATATATCCTCTGCCGTCAAAGCTGAGTATATCGCCGTTATCCATTGCCACGCCGACTTTGATAAGGTCGGTGTACATCGTTATATCGCCCTGTGTGCCTGCAAAGTTCACAAGGCAGACGTTGCCGTTTATCTCATAATAGGTGTCGGTTATGTGGTTTATGCCGAGCATTGAGAGATATTCTTCAGCCTTTGCGACAGCCTCAAGTGCGGTGACAGAGCGAGTGGGAACACTTCTGCCGCAGAGCATATAGCTGAGATAACCTCCGTTTTTTGTCACGGCTATGGTGGTGCTGTCCTTTGTAAAGACGTAGGATGGCATTTTTCCCTGTTCGTCGTTTTTGTCATCGTGTGACAAGCCGACAGTGCCGCAGGCTTTCTCGGCTTTTTTCAGTGCGTCCGAAAGGGTGACCGCCGATGCGGATTTCAGCATTTCGGGATTTTTTTCGAGTATATGGTCGGAGAAGGGTCCGTCATATATAAGCGTCGGGTAGTTGTCATAGCCTTCTTCAAAATCGGTGAAGCCCTCCGTTATATATGACGGCTCATCGCTGTTTTTCGCTTCCTGCACCTCTGTTGCGGCTTTTTCAAAGGATAATTCGCCGTTTGTTATGCGCTGTTCCACCTTCCACATATTGTCGGCAAGGCGGTCGGCGTATTCACCGAGCGTTTTAAGCGATTTCCTGTCATCCTCCGTCAGCGTTTCTCCGTCGGAATAACGCTTTGCAAAGGCTCTTCGAGAAGTTGCCCACCTGCGACAGAAATTTATAGGTATTTTCAAGATGAAGCTCGGATACCGGAAGTTCGGCAAGTGAGGCTTTTGCTGTGGATGCATCGCTCCACAGCTTTGACGAAAGCTGTGTCATCATCTCCGGTGTGCCTGCATACATACCCTTGTAAAGCGTGTTCTTGATGTTGTCAATCTCGGCCGACAGATCCTCTACATTTCGTGTCATACTCTGCTCAAAGTTCCTTTTATAACGGACGGAGCTGTTCATATTCAGTGTGGCAGATATGCCTGCGGCAACCGATATGGCGGTAAAAAGCTGATTATCCGCACAAAACAACGTTTTGAAATATACATATTATGTTCTTCCTTTCATAAAATCGGCGGTAATGCGTATACAAGGTTATTTTTTTCATAAAAATTTCAGAATATACCCTGTTTTTTTTATCGCAAAATGGTGTATAATTAAATAGCTTATAGATAAGTGGGTAAAGCCCATACGAAAAGGAGACGGAAATTTGATATATCTGGATAATGCCGCCACTACAAAGCCCTGCGAGCAGGCAATAAAAGCGGCTGAAGATGCCGCAAGAAGCTGTTTCGGCAATGTATCGTCACTGCACAGGCTCGGTATTGAGTCTGAAAAGCTGATGAACAGTGCAAAGAAAACGATTCTTAAAAAGCTGGGGCTGCAGGGAGAAATATATTTTACATCGGGTGCGACTGAAAGCAACAATCTTGCGATAAGAGGAGTGGGGCAGACGCTTATAAACGCAGAGGAAATAAAATAGTGACTACCGCTATGGAGCATCCGTCCGTAGCAAGAACGATGGATTATCTTGAAAAGCTGGGCTTTGAAATAGTCCGTTTGTCGCCTAAGGACGCTATTGATAATTTCGAGCAGTATATTGCGGATAATGTCACACAGGATACTATACTTGTATCGTGCATGGCTGTAAACAACGAGAACGGCTTTAAGGTCGATACCGAAAAGCTGTACAGGCTTGTAAAAAATGCGAAAAGCGAAACTATCGTTCATATAGACGGCGTACAGGGCTTTTGCAAGGTGACGCTTAAGGGCGATCTTATCAGCCTTTCAGGACATAAGATACACGGCTTTAAGGGCATAGGAGCAATGTACTGTGCGGATAAGATAAGATTCACTCCGCTTGTATACGGCGGAGGACAGCAGAAAAATCTGCGTCCGGGAACAGAGCCTACCGAGCTTATAGCATCATTTGAGGCGGCTGTGAAGGCATATCCCATCGACCTTACGCATTACAAGGAGCTGAACGGTTATCTGCGTGACAGGCTTTCGAAAATGGAGGACGTTTATATAAACAGTCCGGACAACAGTGTGTATAACATACTGAGTTTCTCTGGGCTTGGGGTGAGAAGCGAGATAATGCTCCATTCGCTTGAAGAAAAAGAGATATATGTGAGCAGCGGCTCTGCCTGTTCAAAAAGGCAAGATAAGCTCGGTGCCCGACGCTTTCGGTATGAACAGCGAAAGAGCGGACAGCACTATAAGAGTGAGCTTTTCGATGGAAACAACAAAAGAAGACATTGACGCACTCTGCGATGAAATAGAAAAACGGCATTTCACGGTTCAGACGTACAAAGAAAAGCCGCAGGAAAGGAAACATATAATGAACGAACTTATAATGGCAAAATACGGCGAGATAGCGCTGAAAGGGCTTAACAAAGGCACTTTTGAGGATATACTCGTAAAGAATATCAGAAGAAGACTGCGTCACTGCGGTAAATTTCATTACATGAGAAAGCAGTCTACCATATACATAGAGCCTGTCGGCGAATGCGACCTTGACGAAGTTATCGAAAAGCTGAAGGTAATATTCGGTATAGGCGCATTACAGCGTTGTGCGGTGTTTGAAAAGGATTTCGAGCAGATAAAGTCGCAGGGCGTACCTTATCTTGAAAATGCACTCAAAAACGCAAAAACGTTCAAGGTTGACGCAAAGCGTTCAGATAAATCGTTCCCTATGAAAACTCCCGAAATACAGGCGGAGCTTGGCGGTGCTATACTTGAAGCGTATCCTCATCTGTCTGTAGACGTTCATAATCCCGAAATTACCGTAATGTGCGAGATAAGGGACAAGGGTGCGTATGTCAGTGCCGAGCGTATAATCGGTGCGGGCGGTATGCCTGTAGGCAGTTCGGGCAAGGCTCTGCTTTTTATTGTCTGGCGGTATCGACAGCCCTGTTGCAGGCTATATGATGGCAAAACGTGGTCTTATTGTGGACGGTATACACTTTGTAAGCCCTCCGTATACATCCGAGCGTGCGCTGATGAAGGTTGAAACGCTTTGCGAAAAGCTGACAAGCTATTGCGGAGATATAAGATTCTACTGCGTTCCGTTTACGGAGATACAGGAAGCACTGAGGGATAACTGCCCCGAAGAATTTTTCACAATAATTATGCGCAGGCTTATGGTGAAAATCGCCAACATAATTGCCGAAAGAAACGAGTATGGCGCACTTGTTACAGGCGAAAGCGTGGGACAGGTGGCAAGTCAGACGTTAAAGGCTATACAGTGTACCGATGCCGCCGCAGAATATCCGGTATTCCGCCCTGTTATCGGTATGGATAAGAAGGAAATTATAGATATAGCACGAAAGATAGATACGTTTGAAACATCGACCCTGCCTTATGAGGACTGCTGTACGGTATTTACGCCGAAGCACCCCAAGACACGCCCTGTGTTTGACGAGGTCATAAAGGCTGAGCAGTCGTTTTGACTTTGCGCCTCTCATAGAAAAGGCTGTAGAGGGTACAACGGTAAAGCTGTTCAGGATCGAGAGCAAGGAAGAACAGGAATAAGCCTTGATTTTTAAAGGAGATGTGGCATTATGAGCCGTATCGGAGAGCTTCAGCTCGATATTGACAAAACTGCCGGAAATGTAGTACAATTATTAGTTAGCAAGGGAAAGAAAATAGCCTGTGCGGAGAGCTGTACGGGCGGTCTTATCAGCGCCGCAATAACTTCCGTAAGCGGTTCTTCAGCCGTAATGGATATGAGCATCTGCACCTATGCCATAAGCGCAAAGGAGCGGTTTATAGGCGTACCTGCCGCAATAATAGATAAATACGGTGTAGTCAGCGCCGAAACCGCAGCGGCTATGGCTGAAGGGGTAAGAAAGACGGCAGGAAGCGATATAGGAATATCGGTAACAGGCATAGCAGGTCCTACGGGAGCAGAGCCGGGCAAGCCTGTCGGTACTGTATATATCGGGCTGAGCGTGGCAGGAAATACGCTGGCACGGCTTGCTTTTACCGACCCAATGCTTGCAAAAGACGAAAATGCAAGAGAATATATAAGAAAAAACACGGTGCTTACCGCTTTGCAGTGGGTTGCCGAAAAACATATAATAAGAGCAAGAGAAAACACACAAGCAAGGAGACTGTTATGGAAAGCGATAACAAATTTGAAAATGATACAGGCGGCATGTCTGTTGATGAGATAATCGCAGATATTGACAGAAAGACAGCAAACGCAGCGGCGCTTGAAGAGAACTCGGTAGGCATTACGCCGGAGGGCGAAAATGAGATGTCAGACGAACAGGTCGCAGTCAGTGCGGACGAAGCCGATACTGCCGCCGAACATATACCGGTCGATGATGAAAGCACGATAGACGAGCTTTCGGGCGCCGATGAAATGTCGGACGGTCAGGAGGCACTTGAAGAAAAAAGCGCCGAATTAGCCGAAGAAGCAAACGTTGATGCGACAGCAAAAACAGAGAAGAAACCTAACTTCTTTTATCGCCTTGTAAGAGGCGTTATCCCGTGGAAAGGCGACGATACCGGACTTGTAATAAGAAAAAATTATATTTATAGTGGCATTTATAGTTTTTCTGGCGACAGCTATACCGCTTCTTGCGGATATACTTTCTATGTACAAGGATGAGCAGGTAAGCAAGGGTATTTCGCAGATGTATCAGCTTGATGACAATACGGATGTTCCCGAAAATAACAAGGATATACTTCCCTCGTTCAAGAAACTTCTTGAAATAAATCCCGACACAGTGGGATATATAAAGATAGACGGTACTCTTGTGGATTATCCCGTTGTAAAGGGAACCGATAATGACTATTACCTTACCCATGACTTTTATAAGAACGAAAGCCGCAGCGGTACGGTAATGATGGATTACCGCAACAAAGTGACGGCTGACGGTCACTCGGGCAATCTGGTGCTGTACGGTCACAATATGGCGGTAGGCACACATTCTTTGCACCGCTGAACGAATACTGGCGCACAATGTACGATTCTTATGACGAGCCGAGCAAGTCTTTCTACAAAGAGCATCCCGTTATAAGATTCGATACACTATACGAGCAGGCGGAGTGGAAGGTTTTTCGGCTTCGGCATATTCAATGTTGCCGAGTCAAGAGGAGAAGTGTATGAATATAATCAGAAGCTCGATTTCACCTCCGAAGACGATTTCAACGATTATATCATAAATATAATGGACAGAAGCGATATTTTCACCGATGTCGATTTAAAATACGGCGATGATATTCTTACGCTTTCAACGTGCTGCTGGCCTTACGAGGGCAGTGGCGACACGGTAAGACTTGCGATATTCGCAAGGAAGATAAGGAAAGGTGAAAGCGACAGCGTTGATGTGGAAAAGGCTGTCGGAAATCCTTATGTAAGGCGCTGGCAGTGGGTATACGACAAAGTAAGCGGAGGATATGACTGGTTCCAGAGCACATGGGACAGAAGAAAGCTGTTAAGCTACGATGCGGAAGACGCAAAGCGTGACAACTATTCCTTCCCCGATAAGACAGACTGACGCTAAGCCCGGTCACGTTAAATATAAGGAGCATAAATGACAACATACATGGAAAAGTATCCACGCCGTAACGGTGTGGCTACAAAAAAGCCGGGTTTTTGGAAAAGGCTTATCAAGGGAATTATCCCGTGGAAAGGCGACAGTGTGGCGGCGGTCATCAGAAAACTGGTGTTTATAATCGCACTGATCATATTTCTTGCCACGGCTATACCGCTTGTTTCGGACGTATTTATGATGTTCCGTGACCAGTGGAGAAGTCAGGGAATATCAAACATATATATTCCCGACGGAAACAACGGCGGTGCAAGCAAGGAAATACTTCCCTCGTTCAAGAAGCTGCTTGAAATAAATCCCGATACGGTAGGCTACCTCAAAATAGACGGTACGGCGATTGATTATCCTGTTGTAAAAGGAAAAGACAATGACTACTATCTCACGCACGATTTCTACGGAGAAAAGAGCAAGAGCGGTTCTGTAATGATGGACTGCAACTGTGTGGTTTCTCCGGACGGAAATTCGGGCAATATGGTGCTTTACGGTCATAATATGGCTGTCGGCACGTTCTTTGCCTGCCTCAGTGAATACTGGAGAACGCTTTATGACAGCTATGATGCGCCGTCAATGCAGTTCTACAAGGATCATCCGACCATAACGTTCAATACCCTTTATGAAGAAGCAGAGTGGAAGATATTCGGCATAGGGCTTTTCAATATCTATGAAGAATACGGTGAAGTGTACTATAATTACAATAACAAGCACGACTTTAACTCCCGTGACGACTTCAACAATTTTATAATTGATCTTATGGACAGAAGCGATATTTTCACCGATGTAGATATAGAGTACGGTGACGATATATTGACACTTTCTACTTGCTATTGGCCGTTCCGCTCGGATATGGACAATGTGCGTCTTGCGATATTTGCAAAGAAAGGTACGTCCCGGTGAAAGCACCTATGTCGATGTAAGCAAGGCTAAGGTGAACACTTATGTAAAGCGTTGGCAGTGGGTATATGATAATATCGGCGGCGGATACGACTGGTCACAGAGCAACTGGGACAGAAGAAAGCTGCTCAGCTATACTGAGGAAGACGCTGAAAGGGACGGTTACACGTTTATTGACGATATAAACGACAGTGACGGAATATATGATTATAACAACGGCGACGGATATGACTATTGATATTCTCGCCTGATGCTGTGCGAGGCGGTGTGGCTTTGGAAGAACAGAATGAAACAAAAACGGCAAAACAGCCGGTCATAAGCGGCAAGGTGCTGTGGGTGGCACTCGGTGCTTGTGTGGTATGGCTTGCGGTTGTCGGCGTAATGCTGATAATGAAGCTGACACAGCCGCCTTTGCCGCCGAATATGCTGGATTATACCTGTACGCTTAATGTTGATATACCTGCCGAACCGGTTGTTCCTGAAAAAGAAAAAGCCGTCAATATTGCCTGAATACCGTGAGATGTATGAAAAAAAATCATGATATGGCAGGCTGGCTGAAAATAGAAGGCACCAATGTCGATTATCCTGTTATGCACGTCAAAGGGTTCGACCCGAAAAAGCCGATCGACTACGGAGAAGTGTATGATAAGAATATGTACTATCTGACGCACGACTTCGATAAGGAGTACAGCTATTCAGGGAGCGTTACGGCGGATTATTGCGCACACATCGGCAGTGATTACCGTTCACCTAATATCCTGCTGTACGGTCACAATATGTCAAACGGGACTTTTTTTTCCGTGATGTAAACAAGTTTGATGTTCTCTACTACGGCAGAGAGATGTATGACGAGCATCCTGTCATACAGTTTGACACGATATACGAAAAGGGTCTGTATAAGATATTTGCTATGATGCAGGTCAATGTCGAAAAAGCAGACGGTGAAGTATTCTACTATACGGCTGCATATACTTTCAAGAATAAAAAAAAGAATTTATTGATTACTACGCAAAGGTCCTTGACCGCAGCTTTATATACACACCGCAGGTAGATCTGAAATACGGCGATGAGGTGATCGCACTGTCAACCTGCGATTTTCCTTTCGGCAAGAGCAAGAATATAAGATATGCGCTTTTGCAAGGAGAGTGCGTGAGGGAGAAGATCCTACGGTGGATGTATCCAAGACGATCATCAATTACGATCCGCTTTATTATGATTACTGGTACAGCGTAAACGGCGGTTCGTGGGGCGGAAGGAACTGGGATCCCGCACTTTTAAAAAAAGGCTATAAGCCGAAGAAGAGCAGTTGATATAGTAATCCTACGGTAATTATCACAGCAAAAGGAAGGTTAGAAGATGCCTGATTACAAATCGGTCGTAGTATCGACCGCAGATAAGAAGAAAAAGAAGAAAAAGAAAAAGGAAAATGCCGCTTTAGCCATTGTCAAGGGTCTTATCCCGTGGAAAGGCGACAGCGTAGGCGAGATTATCCGAAAGATAGTTTTTCTTGTGTCGATAGTCGCTCTTTGCGTGGCAGTGCTTATAATTATTGATAAATATATGTTCGAGCCTGAAAGGCAGAGAAAAGAGTATGAGAGCAGCATATTACAGCTGGGAAACCACGAGCCGACCGCAGAGGAAATAGCCGAACTTCCCGAAAAAGCCATAAACACCGAATATGCGCCTTTTTATGCGATAAACAACGATTTTGTCGGCTGGCTGAGCATAAAGGGCATAAATGTAAACTATCCTGTAGTACAGGGCGAAAACAATACCGAATATCTTGAAAAGGACTTTTACGGCAATTACAGCAAAAGAACGGTACTATTTTTGCGGATTATGAGAACGAATTCAAGAATACGGGCGAAACGTCCGCAAATACGATCCTTTACGGTCATAACCTGCGTACCGAAAAAAACTTCTTTGCCGAAATAACCGAGTACAGACGAGTTGACCTTGATAAGAGCCTTGCGTTTCTGAAAAGAGCATCCTGTGATTGAGTTCAATACGCTGTACGAAAAGGCAAAGTATAAGATATTCTCTGTAATGCTTATCAATACGAGGGAGGAATACGGCGACGTGTTCAATTATCCCGCCATACTGAATTTTGCAAACAGGGATGAATTCAATTATTTCACGTCCGAATGCCTTGACAGGAGCGAATTCTTCACAGGCGTTGATATGAAATACGGCGATAAGTTCCTTACGCTGTCCACCTGTGAGTTCGAGGTAGGTCTTTACGATATGCGTATCGTTGTTGTTGCGAGAAAGGTTCGTGACGGCGAGTCGGATTCGTTCACAGACGAGCAGATAAAAAGCTTCAAGCGTAACCCCGACCCCAAGCAGTGCCGGACGATAAGAGAGCTTTACTATTACGGCGAGGAATGGAGCGGAAGGTACTGGGATCCTGCGTGGATAGAAGGCTTCAAGAAGGACGGTTCGTTCAAGACGGAAAGCTCTGACTGATAAAAAGAAAGCGGAAACTGTAACATAAAGGAGGAATTTAATGCAGAAGGCATCAATAGGAAAGATACTGCTCGCTCTCGTTATATCCTGCGTATACATTTACCTGTTCGGAATAGTTCAGGTAGTTCATGTAAGTGCAGACAATGAAAGAGAGATAGAGGTATCTATCCCTGAAGCGACAACATCTGCCGAAACCGAAAAAACTCCCGAAACTACAACAATTAAGCTGCAAGACGACAAAAAACCTACACTTGCCGATGTAAAGGCACAGACTACAGCAACCACCAAGGCGGAAACGACCACATCTACAACTACGGTAAAAAAACGCACACCCGCACCTGCGGCGGATAATACCGTTATAATCCCCGAAACAACAACTGCCACAACCACCCCGGCGGCAACAACTGCCGCACCGGAAACCACAACGGCTGAAACAACATCTGCGCCGACACCAACACCCGATAACAGCGGTGAGGAGCAGTTATCGGTATACGATCAGGTGACCGGTACATATATTATACGGCAGGCGCAAGAGAGATAATTGCGAGGGCGGTAGTCGGTGAAATATGGAACGAGTTCCCCGATGAAGCGGTAAAAAGCACAGGCAGTAGCGGAATACACCTATATCAAAAAAAAGAACAACGAAATGGGTGTTAAACCCCAGACAGCACTTAAAACAGACGTATATGACAGAATATACAAGCTGGTTGACGAGGTGCTGGGTGAAGCGATCTACTATAACGGCGAAATGATACAGTGTTCGTTCTTTGCGTCCTCGTGCGGCTATACCAACAGTGCCGAGAATGTATGGGGCGTTGATTATCCGTATCTCAGAAGCGTTGATTGTCCGCTTGACAAGACGACCGACCCTAACTGGGGCAGTACCGACAGCTATTCTTCGGATTATATAAAGAATGCTGTGCAGAATACACTCGGAATAGCACTCACAGGCGACCCGTCAAAGTGGTTCAAGATAAATTCAAGACTTGATAACAGGGAACACGGCTGGGTAAACGTCAATTTCTGTCGGCGGTATGACAAAGGCAAACGGCAATACAATAGACGGCAGAACGATACGAGAAAAGGTACTCGGTTATTCGCTGAAAAGTGCGGCTTTTGATCTGAAATACGACAAGAGTAGCGACAAGTTCATCTTTACGACCTACGGTCACGGTCATGGCGTGGGAATGTCGCAGTACGGCGCAAAGGCTCTTGCTGAAAACGGCTACACATATAAGCAGATCTTACAGCATTACTTCACCGGCGTGGAGATACATTAAGAATATTGCGAAAGGACATCGGGAGGTGTCCTTTTTTATATAATTGACAGTGACGATATATCGTGATATAATACTGATATGTTAAATTTTACGGAGGTGGCAATATGAATACCAACACACGCAAAACCAATATCTTTGTTACAATCGGAGCTATTGCATTACTCGCTCATGCGGTCGGATTTCTACTTCCGTGGTGCAATATGAACGGAGTTAAAGTACAGGAAGGTCTGGGGCTCTTTTATCGCAGGCGGAAGCTGGGTCGCAATTGCTCTTTGTTTGGGTTTCGAGCTGTATTTTGCATTTGTCAGATGGCAGAGCAGAAAACTCGTGACAGTATGCAGGGCTTTGTCGGTCGGGGCTTCAATAGCGGCATTTGTAACCGAGATTGTTATAATATCCGATATAAAGATCGGTATGGCGAGTTTCGGGGTCGGCATCTACATTTGCATTATTACACTTGCGGTAAATATAATATGCTGCACGGCTGTATGCGTGCAGGCAATAAAAGACGGCACGGTACAAAAAGCGTGACGATAATAAAAAGGACATCGGGAGGTGTCCTTTTTATTGCTTTATAATAACCTCAGACTCAAAATCCGAAAAGTCGGATTTTAGCACGCATAACTGCGTGCTTACTGCTTCGCAGTGTCTGAGAACATTTTAACATTGATTGGTTTTGCTTTTGGCAAAACTGCGGCGTTCCGCCGCTGTGCCTTCGGCACACGCAATCATGTTATAATGCGGTTTCGCCATTGACAAAAACGCTGTATAGTGTTAAAATAAAACGATAGGATTTTTTATCCGTTATTATAAATAATCTGAGTGTAAAGAAAAAGGAATGAAAGAAATGAGAAATCTGACGGGTGCAGATATAATCTGCGAATGTCTGATAGAGCAGGGCGTTGACACCGTTTTCGGCTATCCCGGCGGCGCAGTTCTGAACATCTACGACAGCTTATACAATTACAGCGACAAAATACATCATGTTCTGACGGCACACGAGCAGGGCGCAAGCCATGCGGCTGACGGCTACGCACGTTCGACAGGCAGGACGGGCGTTGTTATAGCAACATCGGGTCCGGGTGCGACAAACCTTGTAACAGGTATCGCAACGGCTTATATGGACAGTGTGCCTATGGTGGCTATTACGGGCAACGTTGCTTGTTCGCTTTTAGGCCTTGACAGCTTCCAGGAAGTTGATATAACAGGCATCACAATGCCGATAACAAAGCATAACTTCATCGTAAAGGACGTAAACAAGCTGGCAGATACACTGCGTGAGGCTTTCTACATAGCAGGAAGCGGAAGAAAGGGTCCTGTCCTTGTCGATGTTCCCAAGGATATAACGGCGCAGAAGGCGGATTTTGCAAACAAGCCCTTAAAGCCGTATACGGTAAATGTTACTATGCACCAGGACGGCTGTATAGCAAAGGCGGCGGAGCTGATTAAGAATGCTGAACGTCCGTTCCTTTATACAGGCGGCGGTATCTACGGCGAGGACGGAGCAAAGACATTAAAGGCTTTTGCCGAGCTTATTGACGCTCCCGTATCATCTTCGCTTATGGGTCAGGGCAGCTTTGACGAAACCGACAGCAGATATATGGGTATGCTCGGTATGCACGGAACAAAGACGGCAGCAGAGGCAATAAAGAACTGCGACCTGTTCATCGGTATCGGCACAAGATTCTCAGACAGAGTAATAGGTAATCCGCAGACCTTCGCCCCCGATGCAAAAGGTACTTCATATAGACATTGATCCTGCTGAAATAAACAAGAACATAAAGGTTTATCATCAGGTTATCGGCGACAGCACAGATGTTATGAAAAAGCTGATAAAGCTAATTCCTCAGCAGTCGCACAGCGGCTGGATGGGCAAAATAAAGACGTGGGAGAAGCAGTACGAGTGCAGGCAGAAAGGCACAGACAAGCTTACTCTTACCCCTCAGCACCTTATTGAAACGCTTGACAAGCTGACAGGCGGCGAGGCACTTATCGCAACCGAGGTAGGTCAGTCGCAGATGTGGGCGGCTCAGTATTACGCATATAAGCACCCCCACCAGCTTATCACAAGCGGCGGTCTTGGCACTATGGGCTACGGACTTGGTGCGGCTATAGGCGCAAAGTGCGGCAACCCCGACAAGACGGTCGTAAATATTGCAGGCGACGGAAGCTTCCATATGAACTTAAACGAGCTTGTAACGCTGTCAAAGCACAATATACCTGTAGTTGAGCTTGTTATCAACAATAACGTTCTGGGTATGGTTCGTCAGTGGCAGAGATTGTTCTACGGCAAGAGATTTTCACAGACGACGCTTGACCGTCCTACAGATTATATGAAGCTCGGAGAAGCGTTCGGCATAAAGTCGTTTGTTATAGACAGCGAGGACAAGTGCGAGGAGATACTGCGTGAGGCTCTTGAGGTTTCAAAGACAGCCCCCGTGCTTATCGAGGCGAGAATAGACAAGGATATAAACGTTCTTCCTATGGTACCGGCAGGAAAATCCATAACTGAGCCTATCCTTGAGATAGAAATCGACGACTGAACGGAGGCAGAAAAATGACAGAGAGAAACGTAATTTCCGTCTGCGTAAACAACGGCATCGGCGTACTCGGCAGAGTAACGGGTCTGTTCAGCCGCAGAGGATATAATATAATAAGTCTTAACGTTGCGGAAACCGAAAACCTCGGTATTTCCCGTATGACAATAGTCGCAGACGGCGATGAGGGCGTGATGGAACAGCTGGTAAAACAGCTCCGCAAGCTCTATGACGTATCGGAGGTCAAGGTACTGCATAACGCTGTATGCCGTGAGCATATCATTATGAAGGTCGGCAACGGCCCTGCGTCACGTCAGCCTGTGATAGAGATTGCAAATCTTTTCAGAGCGAAGGTCGTAAACGTAGCGGAGAGCAGGCTTATGCTTGAGCTTACGGGCGAACCCGAAAAGATAGATTCATTCATAGGACTTCTCCAGCCCTACGGAGTAAAAAGAGATTGTAAGAACGGGTATTTCGGCACTTGAACGTGATTAACGTAAACAAATCATAAGGCACAGCTTGTAACGAGCGGCAGAAGAAAGGCAGGACAAACACATGGGCATGACAATGAGCCAGAAGATACTGGCAAAGCACGCAGGACTTGAAAGCGTAAGAGAGGGACAGCTTATAAGAGCAAAGCTGGATATGGTACTCGGTAACGATATTACAAGCCCAGTTGCGATAAACGAGTTCAACAAGGCAGGCTTCGGCGGCATATTCAACAAGGATAAGATTTCTCTTGTAATGGATCACTTCACACCGAACAAGGATATCAAGGCGGCTACTCAGTGCAAGCAGTGCAGAGAGTTCGCAGGAAAGTACGATATTACAAATTATTACGATGTAGGCGAAATGGGCATCGAACACGCACTTCTTCCCGAAAAAGGTCTTATAGGCCCCGGTGAGCTGTGCATAGGCGCAGACAGCCACACCTGTACATACGGCGCACTCGGCGCATTCTCAACAGGCGTCGGCTCAACAGATATGGCGGCAGGTATGGCAACAGGCGAGGCGTGGTTTAAGGTTCCCTCCGCTATAAAGTTCAATCTTACAGGAAAGCTTAACAAGTATGTAAGCGGCAAGGACGTTATTCTTCACATAATCGGTATGATAGGCGTTGACGGCGCACTGTATCAGTCTATGGAATTTACCGGCGAGGGCTTGAAGAGCCTTTCGATAGACGACAGACTTTGCATTGCCAATATGGCTATCGAAGCCGGCGCAAAGAACGGTATATTTGAAGTTGACGAGATAACAATGGCATATATGAAGGAAAGAGCAGACCGTGACTTTGATATATTCAAGGCTGACGAGGACGCTGTATATTCAAGAGTTATCGACATTGACCTGTCAACCGTAAAGCAGACGGTTTCATTCCCTCATCTGCCCGAAAAACACAAAGACAGTTGACGAGATTACAGAGGATATAAAGATCGATCAGGCAGTTATAGGTTCATGTACAAACGGCAGAATAAGCGACATGCGTATCGCCGCTGAGATTCTCAAGGGTAAGCATATTGCAAAGGGTGTAAGATGTATCGTAATCCCCGGCACTCAGAAGGTATATCTCCAGTGCATAAAGGAAGGCCTTGCAGAGATATTTGTAAATGCAGGCTGTGTGCTTTCTACTCCTACCTGCGGTCCGTGCCTTGGCGGCCATATGGGTATACTGGCAGCAGGAGAACGTGCTATTTCCACCACAAACAGAAACTTTGTAGGAAGAATGGGACACGTTGACAGCGAGGTTTATCTTGCAAGCCCGGCAGTTGCGGCGGCAAGTGCTATAGCAGGCAAGATAACAGGCATAAAGTAAGGTGAGAATATGGTAAAGCATATAATAATCTGGAACTTAAAAGACGAGCTGACAGCTGAAGAAAAAGAAGGAAAGATGCCGTCTTATAAAGCAGGGGCTTGAAGGGCTTGCAGGCAAGATAGACGGACTTCTTGAGATAAAGGTCATAACCGATATTCTCGGTTCTTCCACGGGCGACCTTATGCTTGACAGCACATTCGAAAGTGCAGAAGCGTTAAAGGGCTATTCCACTCATCCCGAACACGTTAAGGTAGCCGACAGCACGGTAAGACCTTACACGGCAAGACGCAGCTGCGTAGATTTTGAAATATAAGAAAGGACAGACATATATGAAGGCACACGGTACAGTACACAAATACGGCGACAACGTTGATACCGACGTTATCATTCCTGCAAGATACCTTAATACAGCCGACCACAAGGAGCTTGCAAGTCACTGTATGGAGGACATAGACAAGGACTTTGTAAAGAATGTAAAGGACGGCGACATTATAGTCGCTAATATGAATTTCGGCTGCGGAAGCTCAAGAGAACACGCACCTATCGCAATCAAGGCAAGCGGCATCTCTTGCGTTATCGCAAGCACATTTGCAAGAATATTCTACCGCAACGCTATCAATATCGGACTTGCGATCTTAGAATGCGACGAGGCTGCCAAGGATATTGAGAACGGCAACGAGGTCGAGGTTGACTTTGATACGGGAGTTATAACAAATGTGACGAAGGGCTGTACATACAAGGCTGAGCCTTTCCCCGAATTCATCAAGGATATAATCAACAAGGGCGGCCTGCTGAACTCCTTAAAGAAGTAAGACCGCAGAAAGCGTTATGCTATGAGGGTAGATATAAAAGCGTTATCGGACAGCGAACTGCAAGAGCAGGGTTTTAACAATACATCGGGCGGAATACACGGCTTCGGACTTTATACGGATGATGAGCTGTCTGCTGTCTGCATAACAACAGAAATACCCGACAGCCTGAACAAAGAGGTCAGACTGGAAAAGCTGTTTGTCTGCGAGGAAGAAAGGCATTACGGCGTTGCCAGAAAACTGCTGAACCATACGCTCAGAACGATGCGTGCCTGCGGATATAAGTATGCCGTAGCGACCTCCGACAGCGAGGACGCGGTACGATTTCTTGTCAGATTCGGCTTTGAAAAGGCGGAGGGAAAATCCGCTTTATACAAAATAGAGCTTTAAGCTCAGAGAAAGGATATTACCTATGGAAAAGAATATTGCCGTTATCAAGGGCGACGGAATAGGTCCTGAGATAGTTACCGAAAGCATGAAGGTGCTTGATAAGGTGGCAGAAAAAGTTCGGTCACAAGTTCAACTACACACAGCTTCTTATGGGCGGATGCTCAATTGATGCAAACGGCGTACCGCTGACCGATGAAACGATAGCCGCCTGCAAAGCGTCAGATGCTGTGCTTATGGGCTCTATCGGCGGTGATACGACAACATCGCCGTGGTATAAGCTCCCTGCAAATCTGCGTCCCGAGGCAGGTCTGCTTGGTATAAGAAAAGCACTCGGACTGTTTGCAAATCTTCGTCCCTGCCTGCTTTATCCCGAGCTTGCAGGCGCTTGCCCCTTAAAGACGGAAATTAGCGCTAAGGGCTTTGATATGCTCATTATGCGTGAGCTTACCGGCGGTCTTTACTTCGGCGCAAGAAAGACCGAAGAAGTAAACGGCGTTATGACAGCTACTGACACGCTAACATACAGCGAGGACGAGATTCGCAGAATCGCAATCAAGGCATTTGACGTTGCGATGAAGAGAAGAAAGAAAGTAACAAGCGTTGACAAGGCTAACGTTCTTGATTCTTCAAGGCTGTGGAGAAAGGTCGTTACCGAAGTGGCAAAGGATTATCCCGAGGGTTACGCTTGAGCATATGCTCGTTGACAACAGCGCAATGCAGCTTGTAAAGGACCCTGCGCAGTTTGACGTTATGGTAACGGAGAATATGTTCGGCGATATTCTTTCGGACGAGGCAAGCATGATTACAGGCTCTATCGGTATGCTCCCCTCTGCCAGCATGAATGAAACAAAGTTCGGTCTGTACGAACCGAGCGGCGGTTCTGCTCCCGACATTGCAGGTCAGAACAAGGCAAACCCGATAGCTACCATACTTTCAGCCGCAATGATGCTCCGTTACAGCTTTGATATGGTGAAGGAAGCTGACGCAGTTGAAAATGCAGTAAGCAAGGTGTTGAAGGACGGTTTCCGCACAGGCGACATCATGAGCGAGGGTATGACAAAGCTGTCCTGCTCGGAGATGGGCGACAAGATAGCAGAGAATATATAACAATAATTTCAGCCGCAGCGAAAACTGCGGCTGATTTATATGCATAAAAAAGCTGTGACGGAATATTACTTTCCGTCACAGCTGATTTGTTTATCTTTGGTCTTACTGCTGAATACCGTTATTGTTGAAGTTGTTGTTTGTGGTGTCAGCAGTAGTGTTGTTAATGGGCGTAGCGTAATTTGCGTTGCTGTAGCCCGTGCTTGCGTTGGGGTTATAGGTGTTGTTCATATTGGCATTGTAGCCGTTATTCATATTGGGGTTATAACCGTTGTTCATGTTGGGATTGTAGCCGTTATTCATATTGGGGTTGTAACCGTTGTTCATATAGGGGTTGTAGCCGTAGTTTGTGCCGGGCTTGTAGAAGTCCTCATCCTTTGCGCAAAGAAGGAGAATACCGCCTATCATATTGCAGAATAAAAGAACGCATACGCTTATGCCCGTTGAGGGACGCTGACCCTTGCTCATCTGGCTTAATGCGATACCGCCGAAGATAAGCGGAAGTATTACCCAGAAGCCGCAAACCATACCGATGATTATAAATACCTGTGCTGCTGTTTTCATAATTTCATACCTCTTTTTTCAATAAGTGACACACATTCCGATTTTATGTGTCTTATGTCAGTATATCACATTGATACCTGCGTGTCAATATTTTCTTGCGGTCGGAATTTATTTTATGGTGCAGATCATTTGTCCTTGCGGTTATTATAGAGGAACATAGCAACGCCTACACCGCATATTATCACATATCCTATAAAGCTCCATATATCCGGCAATTGCGAGAACAAGATAAATCCGAGCAGTGCCGAAAAGATTATCTGCGAATAATCGTATACCGATATTTCCTTTGCAGGAGCGAATTTATATGCCGCTGTGATGCTGAACTGACCGCCTGCCGCCGCAAGTCCGGCACCGAGCAGGACGAGCCACTGCTGCCAGGTCATAACGTGAAAGTCAAACAGCAGGAACGGCAGTGTTACAAGGCAGGAGAAGCCTGAGAAGAAGAACACGATATAAGGTCCTTTTTTCGCCTCTGATGCCGAGCCACCTTACCGCCGTATAAGCCGCACCTGCGCCCATACCGCCGAGGAAACCGAGCAGTGACGGCACAAGTTCCAGATTTGCAAGGCTCGGCTTTATTATAAGCAGACTTCCCGCAAATGCGACTATTACACCGAGCGTCTGCACTAAATTTGTACGTTCCCGAAGGAACATTGCCGAAAATACGATAACGAAGAACGGCGACATTTTGTTCAGCATTGCCGCATCGGATAATGCCAGATGGTCTACCGCATAGAAGTTGCAGAGTATTCCGAGCGTTCCGCATACCGAGCGTATCAGCAGTGCGCCGATGTTTTTTTTCTGCGGCAGAAAAGAGCCTTTCTGCCTTATCAGTATCGCCGCCGCAAATATGAAAGCGACAAGATTTCTGAAAAAGCTCTTTTGTACAGACGGCAAATCGCCTGCCAGCCTTACGAAAGCCCCCCCCATAAAAGCAAAGCAAAAGGCGGAGCTGATAATGCACAGCACGCCTTTGTGCTTCGGGGATATTTTACTGAGAATTTCCGCCATACTCAACCACCTGTTTTTGCTTCGTCAAACGGCAGTAGTACGGTTTCGGGCAGTGTTATTTCTCCGCCCGATGAGAAAAGTTCGGGGCGGTCGAACTTGTAGCTTATCCTGAGCGAACTTACAGCCTTTGTTATCTCTTCGTCGGTAAGTCCCGACCTGTCGATAACGAATATGAGCGAAACCTTACTGCTGTTGAAACGGTCTATTGACGAAATGTTTGTTTCCTTCAGTACAAAAGCCTGTTTGTCATACGGTATATCGTCAATGGAGAACTGTATGTTGCTTATTTTATACATACCGATGTTTGTAAAGTCAAACACCATCTCAACACGCAGATAGTTTTCGGGTTTTGTCATATCAAAATCCGTGTCGCTCAGCAGCTTGCTTGTAGACCCACTGTCAAGGTGAGTACCGTCCTTCAGCTTATCGTATACGTTTTTTATCATATTGTCAAAGCTCTGTCCGCTGTAGCTGTACAGCCGCGTGTACGCATATTGTGCCTTTACGGGAAAAGCAAACTGCGTAACCACGACTATAACCGCAACAGCCACGACCAGCACCCATATGAGCGCCTTTTTAACGGCGTTATGTCCGAAAAGATTTGTCAGCGTCTGTTTAAAACTCATACTTTCTTTACGCCGAGAGTTACGTTCTCGCCGTTTATATCCTGTTCCTTTGTAAATCCGTCTGTCTTGCCGGTCACTATATCGTCAGCAAGGGTATCCTCTGAGATGCTGTCCTTGTTGCGTGTCAGTATCTCGGCTACCTTGTCACTGCCGTCGCAGTAGATAACGATATGATCCATAACCTCAAAGCCTGCGTCCTTACGCATCGTCTGAATCTTGCTTACGATCTCTCTTACATTACCTTCTTCGATAAGCTCGGGTGTAAGAGTTGTGTCAAGAACTACCGTGTAGCCTCTGTCGGTCACTACCGCATAGCCTTCCTTCTGATGCTCGTCTATAAGCAGGTCGTCCTTTGCAATCTGAACATCGCCTGTTGAAAGTGTAAGCGTCATAGCGCCTGTTTCACGGATCTCGTTCATAGCCTTCTGACCGTCAACCTCAGCAAGCTTTGTTCTGACCTCGCCTATCTGCTTGCCGAAACGAGCGCCGAGCGTCTTGAGCTGGGGCTTGAAGGTGTAGCTTGTGAAGTGGTCGGTGTTATCTATAAAGCTGATTTCCTTGATGTTAAGCTCATCCTTGACAATATCGGCATACATAGGCTCAAGCGTCTTGTCGCCCTTTACCATTATCTTTGATATAGGCTGTCTGTTCTTGATGTTAGCGGCATTTCTTGCGGCACGTCCGAGCGTTACAACGGTCAGAACTGTGTCCATTTCTTCCTCGAGATGCTTGTCGATAAGCTTTTCGTCTACCGTAGGGAAGTCGCACAGATGTACGCTTACAGGTGCGTTCTTATCGAGCGAGCAGACAAGGTTTCTGTAAATATCGTCGCATACGAAAGGAGTCATCGGAGCAGATGTCTTTGCGATGGTTACGAGCGCTGTGTACAGCGTCATATATGCGTTTATCTTATCCTGTGTAAGCTCCTTTGACCAGAAGCGCTCTCTGCTGCGGCGGACATACCAGTTACTCATCTCATCTACGAAATCCTGTAATGCTCTTTGCGGCTTCGGGGATCCGGTAGTTTGCAAGGTTATCGTCAACCGCACCTACAACTGTGTTCAGTCTTGATAACAGCCACTTGTCCATAACGCCGAGCTTGTCAACATCAAGCGTGTACTTAGTAGCGTCGAAATTGTCTATATTAGCGTACAGAACGTAGAATGCGTAGGTGTTCCACAGAGTAGAGATGTACTTTCTCTGACCCTCGTTTACTGCTTTTGCGTGGAATCTGTTGGGAAGCCAAGGAGCAGAGTTTGTATAGAAGTACCAGCGTATAGCGTCTGCGCCGTGTTCAGCCAGTGACTCGAACGGGTCTACTGCGTTGCCCTTTGACTTTGACATCTTCTGACCGTCTTTATCGAGGTACAAGACCGAGAACTATAACGTTCTTGTAAGGAGCCTTGTTGAATAAAAGCGTTGAGATAGCGAGCAGTGAGTAGAACCAGCCTCTTGTCTGGTCAACTGCCTCGGAGATAAAGTCAGCAGGGAACTGCTGTTCAAACTTTTCCTTGTTCTCGAAGGGATAGTGATGCTGTGCGAAGGGCATAGAACCGCTGTCGAACCAGCAGTCGATAACCTCGGGAACTCTCTTCATCTGCTTACCGCAGTGAGGACACTTTATCGTAACCGCATCAATATAAGGACGGTGAAGCTCTATATCGTCGGGGCAGTTGTCAGACATTGACTTAAGCTCCTCGATACTGCCTATAGCGTGCTTGTGACCGCACTCGCACTCCCAGATATTAAGTGGAGTACCCCAGTATCTGTTTCTTGAAAGACCCCAGTCCTGAACATTTTCGAGCCAGTCGCCGAAACGGTTCTTGCCGACGCTTTCGGGTATCCAGTTTATCGTTTCGTTGTTTCTGATAAGGTCGTCCTTGACAGCGGTCATCTTGATGAACCACGATTCTCTTGCATAGTACAGCAGAGGAGTGTCGCATCTCCAGCAGTGCGGATAGCTATGCTCAAACTTGGGTGCGTCAAACAGCAAGCCCTTTTCGTCAAGGTCCTTAAGCACCATAGGATCGGCTTTCTTTACGAATACGCCTGCGTAAGGTGTTTCGGCGGTCATATTACCTTTGCCGTCAACAAGCTGTACGAAAGGCAGATCATACTTTCTGCCGACCTTAGCGTCATCTTCACCGAATGCAGGAGCAATATGAACGACACCTGTACCGTCTGTCAGCGTTACATAGTTGTCGCATACTACATAATAGCCCTTCTTGTGCTGCTTTTCACATATCTCAACGGCACAGTCGAATAAAGGCTCGTACTCCTTGCCCTCAAGCTCTTTACCTGTGTATTTTTCGATTATCTCGTAGGGGGCTGTGGGCTTATCGCCGCCGAGCACCTTATCGCACAGAGCCTCTGCAAGATAATATGTGTAGCCGTCTGCTGTCTTTACCTTTACATAGGTTTCATCGGGGTTTACGCAGAGTGCAACGTTTGAGGGAAGTGTCCAGGGAGTTGTTGTCCACGCAAGGATATAAGCGTCCTCGTCCTTTACCTTGAAACGTACAACCGCAGAACGTTCCTTTACATCCTTATAGCCCTGAGCTACCTCGTGGCTTGAAAGCGGAGTTCCGCAACGGGGGCAGTAGGGAACTATCTTGAAGCCCTTGTATAAAAGACCCTTTTCCCATATCTGCTTTAATGCCCACCACTCTGACTCGATAAAGTTATTGTGATAGGTTACATACGGATCGTCCATATCAGCCCAGAAGCCGACAGTGCGTGAGAATTCCTCCCACATATCCTTGTACTTCCATACGCTTTCCTTACACTTTGTTATGAACGGGTCAAGTCCGTACTTTTCAATCTGATCCTTACCGTCAAGACCGAGCATCTTCTCAACTTCAAGCTCAACGGGAAGTCCGTGAGTGTCCCAGCCTGCCTTACGAGGAACGTCATAGCCCTTCATTGTGCGGTATCTCGGAATCATATCCTTGATAACTCGGGTAAGAACGTGACCGATGTGGGGCTTACCGTTAGCCGTAGGCGGACCGTCATAGAAGTGTAGGTCTTGTCGCCCTTTCTCTGCTCCATGCTCTTGCGGAATATGTCGTTGTCGTGCCAGAACTTCTCTGTCTGCTTTTCTCTCTCGACAAAATTTACCGAGGCAGGTACTTTTTCATAAAGTGACATTTTTTTCTCCTCCTGTTTTTTTGCAATTCACCCTGTCATATAAATCTCTTCGGCAAAAGCCGGAAGTTATATGGGGTGGGGGTCTGCCATTGCATATTATTTTATTCTTTGCGTTTGCGGAAAAAAAAAAGCCCCTATCCTCCGAAAAGGATAAGGACTATAATTTCATAACAGTCTTTATAACCACCGTTTCGTCATTCCGTCAAATGCGTTCCTTTTAACGTTGGAAAAACGTCCCGTTCTACTCTCGCCTTAAACGGCAATTTCGGCGGGCAGCTTGGAGGTGATATTCATACGGTAACTCTGCACCGACCTCTCACCGTCGTCGGCTCGCTTTGGCTTTATATCCGCACTACTGTCCTCGTCACAGCCTTTAAATATCATACACATTGATTATACAATCAAAATTTCCCTTTGTCAAGCGTTTTGTCAATTTTATTTTAAACGGCTTGTTGTTTATGAGTATAGCACAACAAAGCAGCGGGTCCGGGCTTATCATAATAATCCGTGACTAAGGTTACAAAACGGTAACAAATAGTTACAAATTAGTTACAGTTTCAGGTTTTCTATTGTGAAGAAATTTTGTTTGTGATAGAATATTTATAGTAAGCAGGAAATTTACGGGAGGAGGAAAATATGATCTATACCGTGAAAATCGAACAGACATATGCTTATCCAAAGCGTATGAAATACGTTTCTAAAACAGATTCATTTATTGAAAAGGACTGCGACAGTCTTTCGTATGTGCGTAATGTACTTCAGCCTTACGGAAAGGTCATCGCACGATATGTAAATCAAAGAGTGTGCTGAGATTATAAATTAAGACAGATATAACGGAGAAAAAAAATATGAGTAAAATATGTCCCAACTGCAAACGAGAAATAGACGAAAACGTAAAATTCTGCCCGTTCTGTGCGGCTTTCACAGGTGAAACACTGCAGGAAAAGAAGAAAAAAGCCCTGTCGGTGCGATAATAGGCGGTGCGGCAGGTGTGCTGGTGCTCGGAGCGGCAAGCCTTGCGGTGTTTGTATTTGATATATTCGGAATGTACGGCGAAAAAACGGAAACGCTTTACGGCACGGGCGACAAGCTGTTCATACAATCGGTGACACCCGTGTGCATTGACGGGAAGTGGGGCTATGCCGACAAAAGCGGAAGCACCACGCTGAAACCGCAGTACAGTGCGGCTTATGCCTTTAACGAGGACACGAAAATGACGTTGCACCCGTTGCGGTTGACGGAAAGTTCGGATACATAAAAAAGGACGGCGAGTTTGTAGCACAGCCGCAGTACAGCTTCGCAGGGAGCTTTTCGGATAAAGGGACTTGCAAAGGTCACGGACGAAAACGGCAATGTCGGATTTGTCGACAGCAGGGGAAGAAAAGCGTTTGACGGCAGTATGTTCAGCTATGCCTCGGATATGAACGACAGCGGTTATGCGTTTGCGTATACTTTGATGATGCCGGAACTTGAGGGCGGAAGGGGCTATTATGATATAATATACAGCCTTCTCAGTTCCGACGGAAAAGTGACCGAACTTGCAAACGGCACGGGAATATCAGCGATATACGATGATAAATATATCGGCTTCAGACAAGCGGAAAGAAAAGATGAAACAACGCTTGACTTTACAAGGGAGTATGCCGTGTTCTCGGCAGACGGCACACAGCTTACCGACTACTACGACCGCATTGCAAAAAGCGGAAAGCTGCTCATCGTCTGTGACGGCATTGATGACGAAAGCAAACTGTATAAGGCTAAGCTGCTTAAAGCCGATACGCTTGAACAGGTCGGCGGAGAATATCTTTGCGGCGCCGATATAAAGTCTTACGACAGCGGTGCGGTACTGCTCAAAAGAGATGATAAGGGCTTTATCAGAGATGTTCTGCTTTGCGATAACGCAAACGAAATATATCTGTGTTCAACAGGTTCGCACATTGTAAGCGGATTTGATATGAGCGGCTATGCCTGCGTTTATGAAAAGGGAAAATACTGCGGATATACCGCAAGCGGAAAGCAGTTTGAGAGCGATAATCAGTTCGGCTCGTTCAACTGCGGACTTGCGCCGTTTTATGATAATGCAAAATTAGGATATATCAATACAAACGGCGAAAAGGTGACGGACGCAAAGTTTGACGGTGCAAGCGGATATTATGCGGACGGCTACGCATATGTGAAAAGCGGCACGGAATATTCTGTTATAGATATGAGCGGAAATACGGTAATAGGAAGGCTTAGCTATGCGTCCGACAAGCTGATGTTTGCAGATACCGTGCATAACTGGTACGACCCTGAGGACTTTGAGGGGTTTGACGGGGAGAATATGTTTCAGGGAGATTTCTATTATGTCGGCAACAACGCCGATATGAATAACAGCATATTCGGCAGAAGCAATATAAAACCATTAACCGAGAGAATGGTAGTAAAAAAGCAGAAACCCGGATGTCGATATAGCTTTTGACTACAGAAGAACCGACAGCGGAAAACTCGGCAATGACGGTTATATTCTGACACACGAAATAAACAAATCCACACATCTTCTTATGTCGCCCGACGGGAAAGTAAACAAAGAAGATGAAATGAACAATGCAAACGTTATATGTATAGACTCTGCTCCAGTGATACGTTACTGTGACGATACTACGACCTATCTTGCGGATATATTCGGCAATAAGTATGTGGTATCGGGCTATAACCTCATAAATTCTAACGGTTGCACGGCACTTGATTTACGCAACGGCAACCGTGTTGCACGGCAAATTTTAATATATGACAATAGCTTTATGCCGTCTGTTGACATACACTCGCAAACATCGATGAACATAACGGATCTCGGTGATCTGTTGTATGTCAAAAAACATTAGTAACGGAAATGAAGAAAACAATAATGCGATAATCGACAAATGGAACGGAAGAACACTTTATACAATTTATAATGCCGACTTTATCAGTGATTATTTCATCTCCAAACCGGACGTATACAAAGAAATTGACGATGACTATATTGTCGATGAAACGGATATGTACACCGTCTATACCGTAAGCACAAGCTACGGCGTTACTATAGGTACATATCCGTATGTAAAGGCATACGGCGACAGAGTTCTTTGCTTTGACTATGACAAGTATTATCTTTATGACCGCTATGCAAATTTGCTCGGAGAATACGAAAACAGACCGAAGATAAGCGCATATAACGGAAATACCGTAGTGAAAAACGATGACGGAACATACACCTGTTATGACAGGGATATGAATATACTGCTGACTACTAAGTATGATATTCAGCCGATAGAAAACGGATACTGTTCGTTTGCCGATAACCAAAAAGGGTTGATAGGTTTCTTATCTGCCGACGGGAAAACGGTTATTGAGCCGAAATACCATTGTGTTACCGGTATGACACCCGACGGATATTTTGTATCAAGGACGGCGAACCACGCCGGAATTCTTGAAAGCGGCGATTGCTATGCGGATTACACAGCGGCAATAGAGAACAGAAACGGCGAAACCGTTGTTAAAACAGAGTCGGCTGTAAGCGATATAGCAAACAGCATCACCGACAGCAAATCGCTCTACAGCTACTTTGACGGAAATCGATATTACACCGATAAGTTCAGCGGCTGCAAGAGCATTAATTTCAATGATATTGAAATTCTGCCCGATACCAACGAACGACGTCTGCCGTCAGATTTCTACGGAAACGAGCTTTTTTTGAAGAGTATAAAAACGTTGCATTAGATTATTCGGCAGTACAGATAAACGGCGATACTATCTGTGTAGAGGCAAGTTGTTATATTAATGATGAAATAGAATGCAGATTGCTTGGACTGAATGGCGAGAGGTTGTACCGTAACGGACGTAAGTTACAGCTTATAAATGGCGGGTATGTTCTCGGCGTTGCCGAAAACGGTCAGCCTGCTGTCCTTTATAATTCGGACGGATCTGTTATGCTTACGCTTGAGGGTGTTACAAATTCCTACGATATTTCCTACATAGAAAGAGTTGACAACAAGCTGTTAGTCAGCGGCGACAGTAAATTCTCGGCTATATATGATCTGACTACAGGAGAAATTCTGTACAAACTCGATAAAGAAACAACATATCTCCATTTCGTCTACAAAAACTTAATATCGGTTTCAGATTACGACAGCGATAATAACAGTCTAACTTCTTATGTTGACCTTGACACCAAAAAGAGTTTTGAACTTCCGGGCGACCGTGTCGTGTTCAGAAATTCCGGCAATAACAGCGAAGGGCATATAACCGAAAATGCCGAATATCCGCTTATGTGCTGCACATTTTCGTATCTGCCCAATCAGATAAACTATCTTTATCTTTATACTGCACTTTTGGAGCTGAATGTGTATCAGATAGACGAAAATATGGAAGTGAAGCTTGTAAGGACCTATTCTTCGGACGACGGGATACTGTATATGGTTGACGATTACAATAGCGGAAGCGGGCTGTACGCATATATCGACCGTATTGATGATACCGCAGTGCGTAACATAAGGCTTGTGAACGCTTGGAACGGCAACGAAAAGTATTTTGAAAATGTATCCGAGTTCAGTGTGCAGGATAATGAGGTGTGGAAAGGCATATATGACGAAAGCGGGAAAAAGGACGGCATATAAATTAAGCACCGATCTTGAAACGATGGAACAAGCAGAATGAAAGGAAAACAACAATGAGTAAAATATGCCCCAACTGCAAACGAGAAATAGATGAAAACGTAAAATTCTGCCCGTTCTGTGCGGCTTTTACGGGTGAAACACCGCAGGAAAAGAAGAAAAGCCCTGTCGGTGCGATAATAGGCGGTGCGGCAGGTGTGCTGGCGCTCGGAGCGGCAAGCCTTGCGGTGTTTGTATTTGATATATTCGGAATGTACGGCGATAAGGCGGAAACGCTTTACGGCACGGGCGACAAGCTGTTCATACAATCGGTGACGCCCGTGTGCATTGACGGGAAGTGGGGCTATGCCGACAAGAGCGGAAGCACCACGCTGAAACCGCAGTACAGTGCGGCTTATGCCTTTAACGAGGACACAAATGACGTTGCACCCGTTGCGGTTGACGGAAAGTTCGGATACATAAAAAAGGACGGCGAGTTTGTAGCACAGCCGCAGTACAGCTTTGCAGGGAGCTTTTCGGATAAGGGTCTTGCAAAGGTCACGGACGAAAACGGAAATGTCGGGATTTGTCGACAGCAGGGGAAGAAGAGCGTTTGACGGCAGAATGTTCAGCTATGCCTCGGATATGAACGACAGCGGTTATGCGTTTGCGTATACTTTGATGATGGCGGAACTTGAGGGAAGGAGCTATTATGATATAATATACAGCCTTCTCAGTTCCGACGGAAAAGTGACCGAGCTTGCAAACGGCACGGGAATATCAGCGATATACGATGATAAATATATCGGCTTCAGGCAAGCTGAAAGCAGTAACGAAACAACGCTTGACTTTACAAGGGAGTATGCTGTGTTCTCGGCGGACGGCACACAGCTTACCGACTACTACGACCGCATTGTAAAAAAAGCGGAAAGCTGCTCATCGTCTGTGACGGCATTGATGACGACAGCAAACTGTATAAAGCAAAGCTGCTCAAAGCCGATACGCTTGAACAGGTCGGAGGAGAGTACCTGTGCGGTTCTGATATAAAGTCTTACGACAGCGGTGCGGTACTGCTCAAAAAGAGAGATGATAAGGGCTTTATCAGAGATGTTCTGCTTTGCGATAACGCAAACGAAATATATCTGTGTTCAACGGGTTCGCACATTGTAAGCGGATTTGATATGAGCGGCTATGCCTGCGTTTATGAAAAGGGAAAATACTGCGGATATACCGCAAGCGGAAAGCAGTTTGAGAGCGATAATCAATTCGGCTCTTTCAATTGCGGACTTGCGCCTTACTACGATAATGCTAAAATAGGATATATCAATACAAACGGCGAAAAGGTGACGGACGCACAGTATGACGGTGCGAGCGGATATTATGCGGACGGCTACGCATATGTGAAAAGCGGCACGGAATATTCTGTTATAGATATGAGCGGAAATACGGTAATAGGAAGGCTTAGCTATGCGTCCGACAAGCTGATGTTTGCGGATACAGTGCATAGCTGGTACGACCCTGAGGACTTTGAGGGGTTTGACGGGGAGAATATGTTTCTGGGGGATTTTTATTTCTCCGAGATTGCAGGCAATACTTTTGACGAAGATATGTGGGATTATATTTACAGCGATATGATACCTGTAGCAAAAACGCAAAGTCATACAACGAGGTATACAGAAAGTACAATCCGCAGTATTGCGATTACCGTATAGATGACGGATATTTTATAGTCTGCAACAGCCGCACATTAAGCGGCAGAATAGTAGCTCCCGGAGAAACGCTTATAAGTACCGATACGGAAAACGAACTTGTCAACGCATCGGTAATTGACACGGACAGTGCAAGGATTATAAGATACTGCGAGGAGGAACATACTGCGGTAAAAGATCTGTTCGGTAATAAAGCGGTGTTGCAAGGCTCGTCTGAGAGATATTCAATGAATGAATACACAGCCTGCGACCTTATACAAAGCAATAAGCCCAGTCAGACGGTGATATACGATAACAGGCTTTGTCCTGTGCTGGCGGTTTCATCCTCCGTCAGCTTCAATCTGAATGAATACGGCGATAAGCTGTATATTGCATCGTTCAGTTCCGACCGTGAAAAAAGATTCGGGCAAACAGGATAAAATCAGGAAAAAGTATGCTATGGCAGACAGGAACAGCGGTCATGTATATGCGGTGTACGAGAGGGCGTTTACGGTTCTGGGAAACGATTTCTACAAAACCAAGGACAGTAATTCCCTTGCCGAATATTATACGGCATACGGAAAGAGCATAGGAAAGTTCGTGTACGCAAAGGCATACGGCGACAGGCTGATGTGCTTTGACTATGACAAGTATTATATCTATGACAAGTACGGTCAGCTGTTGGCACAGTATGAAAACAAGCCGAGAATAAGCGAAAACAGCGGAAGTGTGGTAATAAGAAACGATGACGGCAGCTTCACCTGCTATGACAGGGATATGAACGTACTGCTGACTACAAGGTATGATATTCAGCCGATGGAAAACGGCTATATGGCTTATCTGGCGGCTGAAAACGGCAGAACAGGCTTTATCGGAAAGGACGGCAAGGTCGCACTCGAGGCAAGGTATGAATTTGTAAGTGCAATGTCGCCCGACGGATATTTTGTATCTAAGACATACATAAATAACAAAAACGGCTATGATTATAACGGCTATGCACCCGAGCTTATCGGTGTAACGGTAAATGATCTCAACGGCAAGGCGGAGATGGAAGGAATAAGCGGAATGTGCAATGCCGGCAACAGTGCGGCAAACGGTTATTCGCCGCTTGATTTCTACGCAGGTGCCGCATATTATGAAAGCACGCCCGAAATAACGCAAAATATAGCGAATTATATTTTTGTTGCAGATGACGGCGAAAGGCTTTATTATACAGACAGGTACGGAAACCGTCATTATGAGGAATACTATGTGAGCAACAGAGTAGATCAGAGTTATATGAGCCCTTGCATAACAGAAGGCAAGGCGGTGACGCTCAGCGTGCTTATGTATGACGAAACGGGCAAAAACTCTGCAACAGTGAATTACTATCTGAACCTTGACGGCACTCCCGTTTGTGAAAGGCGACAGGACGCTTGACAGATTGCAAAGCTTCGGATATATAATCGGAGATGGCAATGAGGACGGCAGATATAATATATACGGTGCTCACGGAAAAATACTGCTCAGCAATATTGAAACAGAGAAAAGCGCCGACGGCATCGGAATTAACAGAAACGGCGATAAGCTGGCGGTTTTGGATATGAACGGAGTAAGAATATATGACCTTATAACGCAGGAGCAGGTGTTCGAAAAGGAGGACGACAGATTAAGCTTTATTGCGGAAAATCTTATTTCTTACCCGGACGGCAATGATGATAAAACTGTCTGCGTGAATCTTGATAACGGCAAGACGTATACCTATGAGGGACGAGTGAGCTTTATAAATCTCGACTCGTATAGAAACAAGAAGGCCGTGTTCCCTCTGCGGCTTGTGAAGTACGGCAATAAAAACAACGGCGGTGCCACCGTCTATGATGCCGGCTATGACTGCTTAAGCGTGTACAGCCTTGACGAAGATATGGAGGATAGCTTAGTAAACACTTATACGGCGGGAGAAGGGAAAAGCGTCTTTATGCTCGGCTTCGGCGACGGAACGGGGATGTACGGAATCACAGACACATATAATAAGAGCAGCAAAAAGGGCGTGGACTTTTATCAATGTAATGCTCGACAAGCAGATAACGGTAGACGGTGTAATCAGCGTAAATCAGAACAAGTACCCAGACAAGCCCTGCTTTATTATCGGCACGGAGAATGACGATGGCTCTGTGACAACGTATGAGCTTGACACAGAAACTATGGAGCTTTCCGTGCAATAATACTGCTGTAAGTGATAATTTCCTTTATTTCTGCGGTTTTGCTTGCATTATTCCTTGCAATATGATATACTTAAATCTATATGGTTAAAACACGAAGCGAGAAACAGAAAAAGTACGGAAATCATAAGATTTAAAGTGTAAAAGAGAAAGGAAACAAAAATGATTACAGTATCGGACGTTAGTCTTTCATGTCGGCGGACAGATGTTGTTCAAGGACGTAAACCTGCTGTTCACAGCCGGCAACTGCTATGGTGTTATCGGCGCAAACGGCGCAGGAAAGTCCACATTCTTAAAGATACTCTGCGGTGCGCTCGAGCCTACAACTGGTACGGTCACGGTTCAGGAGGGTCTGCGTATGTCGGTACTTAAGCAGGACCACTACGCATACGACGAATACACAGTCCAGGAAACGGTAATAATGGGAAATCCCCGTCTTTATGAGGTAATGAAGCAGAAGGACGCTCTTTATGCGAAGGAGGACTTCACTGAGGAGGACGGAAACCTCGCAAGCGAGCTTGAGGGCGAATTTGCCGAGCTTGGCGGCTGGGAGGCGGAAAGTGACGCATCAAAGCTTGTACAGGGCCTTGGCCTTGACGAGAGTATTATGTACGCTCAGATGAGCAGTCTTGCAGGTAATGAAAAGGTCAAGGTACTGCTCGCACAGGCACTTTTCGGAAATCCTGATATAATCCTTATGGACGAGCCTACGAACCACCTTGATATTGATGCTGTGGCTTGGCTTGAGGACTTCCTTGCGGAGTATTTCGGTACGGTTATCGTTGTATCGCACGACCGTCACTTCTTAAACAACGGTTGTACCCACACGGTAGATATAGACTATACAAAGATCAAGATGTATGTCGGAAACTACGAGTTCTGGTATGAATCTTCACAGCTTATACAGAAGATGTTAAAGCAGCAGAACAGGAAGAACGAAGAAAAGATAAAGGAATTACAGAGCTTTATCCAGCGTTTCTCGGCGAATAAGTCCAAGTCTAAGCAGGCTACATCGAGAAAAGAAACTCATTGACAAGCTGACGGTAGAGGAGCTGCCTGCGTCAAGCAGACGTTATCCGTTCATCAGCTTTGATATGGAACGTGAGATAGGCAAGGATATTTTACAGGTCGAAGGGCTTACAAAGACGGTTGACGGCGTTAAGGTGCTTGACCACGTCAGCTTTACTGTCGGCAGAAACGACAAGATCGCTTTTGTTGGCGATAACGAGATCGCCGTTACCACACTGTTCAAGATACTGATGGGCGAAGAAGAACCGGACGAGGGCTTTATCAAGTGGGGAAGCACCGCAAGCGTAAGCTACTTCCCTCAGGATAACAGTGCATTCTTCAACGGTTGCAAGCTGTCCATCCTTGACTGGATAAGACAGTATTCAAAGGACGAAACCGAAACATATCTGCGTGGCTTCTTAGGACGCATGCTGTTCTCGGGCGATGATATATTCAAGAATGTTGACGTTTTATCCGGTGGAGAGAAGGTACGTTGTATGTTCTCACGCATGATGCTGTTCCAGTCAAACGTTCTTATCCTCGACAGACCTACCAACCACCTCGACCTTGAAAGCATCACTGCCGTAAACAACGGTCTTTCGGACTTCAAGGGCAACGTGCTGTTCGCTTCTCACGACTATGAGATAGTACAGACGGTCGCAAACCGTATAATAGAAATAGCCGGACAAGGGTTGCTACGACAGGCAGGGAACATACGAAGAGTATGTTGACTGGAGAAAGGCAAACCACGGCGGAAGTTTCACACTCTGATAAAAAACAGGATATATAACAAGGCGGACTGTCCTTTTTCGGGCAGTCCGCCGTTTTATATTTTATCTGCTCTTACCTTGACAATGAAATCAATATGTGGTAGTATGAAGTCAGAAGATAATGTAAGGAGGTTTTAATATGAAAAACAAAAGCAACCAATCGCAGAACACAGCAATTTGTGCGGATACTATTCCTGCCACGCAGTCAAAGCACAACCTTTATCACAAAATTACAAGCCGTATAAAACCGAATTATCTTGGTCTTGCAATGTCCGTACTTCTGATAATCGGACATTTGTACCGAGCTACGGCAGCTCGGGAGTTTTGCTCGGCGGATACAATGTGACATTGTACGAAATGACGGCATATTCGGACTACACCTTCTTCTTTCTCTTAGCAATCGGAATATTCTCGATCATCGTTTCGGTTATCGGTTTTGATGTTGGCGTGATACTCGGAGGTGTCGGAGAATGCGTTGTGACATTTATTCAGTTCAGGCGTTATTTCACTGAAGATTTTTCAAGTATCCCGGTTGAACTGAATATAGGATTTTACATTCTTGTTTTTCGCTTCGATAGTGCTCTTGCTTTCGGGATTTTTAGGTATCTCCAAAAACGGACTGCAAAATGAGTTTTCGCTCCTGCGAGCGCAGGGGGAAAATCATATTTCCTTGAAATCAAATTTAACATTTACGCTGTCCATCGTCTTACTTCGTCTGAACCTTGTCATAATACGTTCCTCAATGCCGTCAAATGAGCTTTTGTCCGCATCAAGTAACAAAAGAAGATACTGGCTTCTGCTGTAGCGTGTATATACATCTCTCATTCTCAGCGAATTGCTTATGCTGAACGAAATTTTATCCATTGCCTTTTCAAGCAGTTTTATATCCTTAAGTTCATTTTTACTGCTGTCAACCGCAGAAACAAGGCAGATAGACAGCTTGCTCTCGATTCTTTGACTTTCACGCTTGTACAGGCGGAATATGTATTTGAATATTTCGTACTGGCAGTAAAAACGCCTTTTTGCTCCCTTGCTGTCATCGCCCGTGAGATCGCCTATAACAGCGTCAAGGTTATTCTGTACATCATTTCTCGGCTTTACCGTAAGCTCGTAAAGCTCGGTGAGGTGAGCGCCCGGTGCGGCACCGTACTGCTCCATAAGATATGCACGGATATAATCATACTGCTTTGTGGCACGTTCGTAGTCGCCCATTGCGACAAAGGCACGGATAAGGTTTGCATGCATTTTTTCATCGGACTGGTCAAGCATTGTGGCACGCTCACAAAGCGTTATTATTTCGGAAAATTTTCCCATAGGGTAAAGTAGCTGAGCGCATTTGTCAACTGCGGAATTATAAAGTGCATGGAAATATACGTTTATAGGCTGTACCCACGTTTCTCCGACAGCTCCTGCAAGATAGCCGCTGTTGTAAAGGGCGATAGCCTTTTTTATACATACTTATGCGTCTTGTTCTGGAAAGCGACTCGTCCTCCGCTTTGCTTATGTACTCTTTGAAAAGAGAGGAATCTATAACACAGTCGTCGGTTTCGGTAAATGCGTATGAGCTGTGGCTTCCGGCTATGAGCCTGCCGCCGCAGGGTATCATCTCGTCAAGCATCGCTCTTGTCCTGTGTACCAGCGTTTTAAGTGCATTGGCAGGATTTTTGCTGTCCGACCATAAAGGTCGATAAGCTCGTTCTGTGTTATCTCTCTGCCACGCTGTGAAATCAGATATTCAAGAAGCGAGATCATCTTTGAGCCTCTGTACTCGTTTTCGCACAGACGCTTGTCACGGTATGATATTGAAAACTGCCCGAACATAGTAATATGTATCTTATTCGGCATTTTTTTCACCTCCCTGTTTTTTCTTTCGTCTTAACGTGTGCTTTAATGAAATTTTACGCTAAAAAGTGCGAAAATAATTTAAGCAAAATTCAAATTTTCTGACTGATGTTATGCAACAAGCGTTGCACTGTTGGCGAATTGTGTAAATATGATGCTATATTCTGTAAATAAGGCTTACAAAAATAACTAATATCGTGTAAAAATGCACAATTCGCTTGACGAAATGTTGAATCAACTATCGTATAAGTAGAAATATGACGGCGATTCCGCTACTGTTCGCAATGTAACCGAAATGTAACCACGCTGTGGCATAATATGCTCGTAAGGTTGAGATGTAGATTTGAGATGATGTCTACCTCACGTTTTTACTTTTCTTTCCGTCATGAGAAACAGCATACCGCAGCAGAGGTTGTAGTGATGCTGTTTTTTCTTTTTTGTGTGGAAAGCGGTTTACAGGCAGGCACTTTTGAGCCTGCCTTTTTTTGCGTTTTACGAAAATCTGAATATTACTTTAGATTCTCGTAAATTATATCAGGTTGCTTGGTATAAATGAGTTAAGTTCATCAATAGGATATGGCGTTTCGCACATACAAACAATGCCGCCGTAACTTCTTTCAAGCGAAGCCTTATCTATAAGCTCATATTTTTTGACTTCCTTGCGGTCGGGATTTGCCGACTTCTTCACTTCAAGAGGATGAATTTTTCCGTCACACTCGGCAATTATATCTATTTCTTTGGCATTGGAATCACGGTAATAGTACAGATTAGACCTCTTTTTACCGTAAGCATAGCTTCTTATCAGTTCATTGACAACGTAATTTTCATAGTAATGTCCGCTTGCCGCACCGTTCATCAATGTGTCTTTTGTCAGCCACATTGATAGGAAAGCACATAAGCCTGTGTCACAGAAATACAGCTTAGGTGTTTTGGTAAGCCGTTTCAGTTCATTATTTGAATACGGATGAAGAAGATATATTATGCCAAGTCCCTGTAACAGCCGTACCCACTCCTTAGCGGTCGGCTCTGAAATATCTGCCGACTGTGCAAGATTGGAATAATTGACCTGTTCTGCTGTGAGAGCCGCACAGGTTCTGAGCATTTTCAGAAATCTTGCCAAATCGGTTACTCCGCCTGCCTCGGCAACATCACGCATGAGATAGGTATCAACATACGAGTTGAAATACTCCTGCCGCATTTCTTCGTCAGCCTGTTGAACACGAGGCATACCGCCACGCCATATATGTTCAAATACGTCTGAAATATTGTTCGGATTTATTTTGTTCTGCCTTTTGCAAAGTTCTTCAAATGAAAAATCAAGCGGTTCATCAAAAGTTATACCGCTTTTTTCTCTTTGCGAAAGGCTGTATAAACTCAGTATTCCAATGCGACCTGCAAGCGTTTCACGGACATGTTTCATCATATCGTACTGCTGTGAGCCTGTAAGCCAGAACTGACCGTATTCTTCACTGCTGTCACATATCACCTTTATACGCTCGAAAAGCTGTGGGGCATACTGTACCTCATCAATTATCACAGGTGGCTTGTATTTCTGAAAGAACAACGCCGGATCGCTTTGCGCAAGTTCCCTTGCCATTATATCGTCAAGGCTTACATACGTTCTGTCAGTGCCATCCGCAAGCTTTTTCAGCATAGTGGTTTTTCCGACCTGTCTTGCTCCGGTCAAAAGAACCACCTTGAAAAAATTACTCATTTCACGGAATTTACGTTCCGCTTCACGCTTGATATATTCCATTTGTGCGACACCTCTCACGATTGATTTACGAAAATCTAAGATTTACTTTATTTTATCATAATTTTGTTCCGCAGTCAAGGAAATGTGCCTTATTTTTATGAAATTCTAAACTAAACTTTATATTTTCGTAAATTTTACTTATCTTCTCCGATTTTTCTGAGCATTATATCGGGGTGAGATGCGTGCTTGATAAGCTCGCTCTTGCTAATCTGACCGTTTCTGTACATATGCATAAGGTAGGAGTCCATAGTAAACATACCCGATTCACCCGATGCTGTGATAACGGTGTCTATCTGGTGGGTCTTTGACTCTCTTATCATATTTCTTATAGCGTTGTTGCACTTCATAATTTCAAACGCAGGACGCAGTATTCCGTCTTCGCAGGGGATAAGCTGTTGAGATATTACCGAGCATAAAAGCTGAGAGAGCTGGATACGAACCTGCTGCTGCTGGCTCGGCGGGAAAATATCAATAATTCTGTCTATCGTATTCTGCGCTCCGACCGAGTGCAGAGTGGAGATAACAAGGTGACCTGTTTCAGCGGCTGTAAGCGCTGTGCTTATCGTTTCATAGTCACGCATTTCACCGAGCAGTATAACATCGGGGGATTGACGCAGGCAGGCTCTTAACGCTACAATATAGCTCTTGCTGTCGCTGTTTATTTCACGCTGGCTTATTATGCTCTTTTTATTCTTGTGAAGATACTCTATAGGGTCTTCCAGTGTGATTATATGGCTGTTTCTCTGCTTGTTGATTTCGTCAATAATGCAGGCAAGCGTGGTAGATTTACCGCCGCCTGCGGGGCCTGTGACAAGCACAAGACCTTTTGTTCTTGCTACTGTATCGGTTATGACCTCCTGCGGAATGTTAAGCTCATTGTAATCGGGTATATCAAATTCAACTACACGGATGACCGCCGCCATACTTCCTCTTTGCTTGTATGCACTTATACGAAAACGGCTGAGTCCCTTTACGGATACCGAGAAGTCATCGTCGCCCGTTTCCTCGTATCTTGATATATCCCTTCCTGCAAGACGGTATATTTCTTTTTATCAGCTTTTCCGCCTCGGCAGGCAGTATCATATTATCGTTTTGCTTGGTGATAATGCCGTTTTCCTTATATGTCACGGCAAGACCCGATATAATAAAAATATCCGAGGCTTTCTTTTCAACTGCACTCTTAAGTATTTCCATCAGTTCCATAATGTTATCCTTTCACTGTCGGCTGTATTTATACCGGTAAACTCTCGCCGTTCCATACAGGAAGCGAGTTTTCTTCTTCATAATAGTTATTGCTTATAATTTTCCAGCTTGTTATGACGAGTTTTTCGTTTTCATATTCTGCCTTGCAGACAAGCCTGCTTCCGCTGTTTACGGTTTCAATCCACGAGAATGTCAGAACACGGTTTTCACGGGTCCCGCCTGTCACTTCAATGCCAAGCTCCCTTGTCGCCGCAGAAATATCCGTTACACTGTCGTTAGCAAGAAGGAGATAAAGGCTGTCGAGCTTTTCTGTCGCCTTAGTGTCGGCAGAGTAATATTCCTCGTGCGTTACGGCGAGTTTTTTTGCTCTGTCAAGGTCCTGCCTTACCGTAATAAGACACATGACCGACAGCGTGACCGATGCCAGCACCACGAATATGACAAGAAGCGAGGACAGCCCGATGCTGTTCAGGCTTTTTCTGCGGTTCTCACTGCATGCGCTGTTTTTCAAGAGGCAACCCTCCTTGCACTTGTTATGGTGATATATGTGTTTTCATCGTCCGAGGCGGTGATGTCAAGGTACTGTATGTTTCCTGTCGTCCTTTCGGAAAGCTGTATCCTGATGTCGCCGTCGGCATATCGCTGTGACAGCTCGGATATGCTTTCACCGCTTTTATAGCACTCGGCAATGTCGGCTGTTTTTATCTGTGCGTCCGACAGACGCTCGGCATATTTCATTTCGCTTGCCGCAATTCCGATAACTCTCACGCAAGCCGCCGCACATACGGCGAATATTGCGATCACTGTCAGCAGTTCGATAAGGAATGCTCCGTTTCTTGAACGTCTTTTTATGCTCATCCGGCACCTTCCTTTCCGCTTCTCAGGCAGTAGTGCGACGAGGTCTGCACACCGTTACAGGTTATCGTGAAGCTGATTATGTTTTTATCGGCGGTCGCTGTGAAATTATCCGCCGGGAACAACGTGTTTCCGTTTTCGGCAACAAAAGGAGCGGAGTTTTCGACAAACAGCTCTCTCAGTTCTCCGTCATAGCAGTAAATATACGTTATGTAGCTTTCGCCGTCTATCGTATCCGAAAAGCCGAGATAATCCGTATCTCCCTGCTTTCCGACGGATACTGCACCGCTGTCATAGCTGCGGAGCTTCTGAAGCACAAGAGTCTGTGCGGTAGCGGTATCAAAGCGCTTTTCAATTTCGCTTCCGAAATGCTTATATGCTTTGGCAAAAGCAAGCACCGCCGCCAGCAGACAGCACACGAACAGTACAAATACCGTCAGCACAAAAATCATATCTACGCCGCTTTTATTCGTTTTTAACGTATTTGAACGACTTCGGAGCATCTTTTCCTCCTGACTTGAATGTTGGGTTTCATTTAGCAATTACTTTTATATCCGGCATTATATTTGATGAAACCGGGCTGTAATGCACTATACAGCTGTTTTTATCTATATGCAGGTCGTAATTTTCAATAAGGTATCCGATGTTATCGGGGTAAAATCCTTCAACGGCATAGCACTCCGCCGCCGCCTTGCGTACACCGTTTTCGATTATTCTGAGATTTTCGCTCCTGCGGTTTCCTTCGCTGCCGGCTATCGACAGCGTGACAATCGCAACAGCCGCCGCAGAAAGAGCGACCGCAATGACCGCATCTCTTATTATGTAAAATGCACTTGAATGATTTCTTGTTTTCATATTATCACCGATGTTATCCTATGACCGTCATTACGCTCATCAGCGGTATCATTACGGACAGAAGTATGAAGCCTACGGCTACAGCCATGATTATTACCATAGTAGGCTCAAAGCGGGCAACCGAGGTCTGTATAACAGCCGAAACCTTCTTTTCCGCATTTTCCGCTATCGTTGCCATAGTCCTGTCGAGCGTACCTGTGCTGAATGCGATGTTTATCATTCTCATATTGACCGCAGAGAACATACCCGTGTTGTCGAGTGCGTCAACGAAAGGCTTTCCGTCTGCCATTTCCTTACGGCAGAGGCTCAGCTTTTCACGCATATATTCGTTTTCAAGCAGATTTTCGCACATATCGAGCGATTCGTCTATATCCATTCCGCTGGAAAGCGTCATTGAAAGAGCGGCTGAAAATCTTGCGGCATACAGAGTTTTTGCCGTTTTTGTATGAGAAACCGCACGAAGAACCGCTTTTCTGAAAGGCCTTACAAAGTTGTAAAGCACAACGCCGAGTATTATCACAAAGGCGAGTATTCCGATTATCGATATAGCAACATCGCTTATTACACCTCCGGCGCTCATTATCCACTGTGCGCTGTCGGGCAGGGTAAGTCCGAGCTGTGCGAATACGTCCGAGAATATCGGAAGCACATAAACCGACAGCAGAATAATCACCGCAAAAACAATGATAAGCAGTACCGAAGGGTATGCAATCGCACTTTTGACAGAGGTGCTTATTTCGTCTATGCCGGCGTAATAGTCGGCAAGAGAAGACAGCACGGTATCAAGCCTGCCTGTGCTTTCTCCGACCTCAAGCATCTTTATGAAATAGTTAGGAAACACTTCGGTTTTGTCGAATGCTCTTGTTATACTGCTGCCGTTTTCTATAGAGCGGAGTATCTTTTCGAGAAGTGCCGACTTGTTTTTATCCTCTCCGTCCTGTAATATGACGAGTATCCCGTCTGTTATTGTAAGGCCTGAGCTTACGACCGACGCAAGCTCGGAGCAGAGTATCGAAATATCTTCGTTTGAAAGGTAGTGCTTTTTGCTCATTTTATCCCTCCGTATCATTTTTCGCTTATCAATAATAATATATCACGGAATAGTTGCTTCCGTCCGATATGAAATCAACTATGCTTTTATAATCGTTTTCGTCCTTTGCGCTTGCCGCAAAGGTGGGGTCCATTCTGTTCCATTTGTTTCCGTCAAAATAGATATATCCGTCTATCCAACCGCTTCCGTCTACATACACGCTTATCCATGCGTGATAGATGTCGCCTGCGTAGCCGACAACAACCTTTGTCGGAATTTTTTGCGAGCGGAGCATTGCCGCCATAAGTGAGGCATAGTCAAAGCAAATTCCGCTCTTGTTTGCAAGCACCGTGTCGGGTACGGGAATATATCCGTTTGCGCCGTTTTCGGCAGTAGAAACATAGCTGATGTTGTTTATTACATAATCGTAAATCGCCGCTGTTTTTGCTATAGTATCCTTATTTCCTCCGCACAGCGTTGATGAAAGCGCAACGCAGGATGAACCGGAGTTATACATACAGAACTGGTTCGGAGTGAGGAACGGCAGGAAGTTGTCGGAAACCGAAACGCTCAGCGCCTGCTTGAACATTACCGTTCCTTTTCCTGCACTTGTTACTTTAAGAACGCTCACGGTATAGCTTCCGCTTCCCTCTGTTATCGGTATGACCTCGTAGTTTCCCGAATTGTTAAGCTGGAACGTGTAGCGGACGTTTATATCATCGGCATTTACCAATATCCTGTAACTGCCGCTCATAGCCTTTTTCAGCTTTATCATCAGATAGCCCTGCGATGAATTTGATGCGTCAATAAGTGCATCGCCGTTGCTGTAAACCTTGACCCCGTCTGCTGTCGGAGTGATTATATACGACGGTGACGGCTCTGTCTGAGGTGGGTCGGTCTGTGGTGGGTCGGTCCGGGGCGGATCTGTTACCGGAGCGACCGTCGCTGGCGGCTCGGTTTTCGGCGGTACGGTCTGTTTTGTTGTGGTGACAGCCGAGGTTGTGGTTGTTTCTTTTGTTGTTACGGTAGTTATTGACGATGCCGAAGATGTGGTCTGCGGTGAAGTCTGTGATGTTGTGGTGCTTTACCGCTATCGATGTTGTGACGGAGGTTGTGGTCGTCTGAACAGAAGATGTCTGCCCCTCTCCGTTACAGCCGCCGAGAACGGCACACAGTGCGATTATACCCACTGCAAGCGTTGCCGCCGGTATATGCTTTTTCATGTGCCGCCCCCTTTGCGAATGTTGTAGATTACATTTATTTAAAGTATAGCACAAATGAGAGAAAATGTCTATTAAATATAAAAAGAAAAGCCACGATTTTTCATCGTGGCAATCAATTTTATTCCTTTTTCAACTCGTCTATAATCTCATGCAGCTTCACAAGCTCAGCCATTGTAAGCTGTTCTGCTCTTGCGGTAGCCAGTATACCGCCTTCGGTCATCTTTTCCGCAAGCACCGCTTTCGGTATCTTAAAATATGCCGAAACGGGATTTGCAAGCTGTTTTCTGCGCTGAGCGAAAGCCTGCTTTATCACCTCGAAGAAAAGCGGCTCGTTATCGACCTTGTACGGCGGTTGTTCATACCGTTCAAGACTTATGACCGCACTGTCAACATTGGGGGCAGGCATGAACGATCCCCTGTTTACCCGAAACAGCTTCTTAGGCTTTGCGTAATAGTTTATAGATGCGGTGATAGCGCCGCACTCACGGCTTCCTACTGCGGCACATATTCTGTCTGCCGCCTCAAGCTGTACCATTACGGTTATCGCTTTTATCGGCAGCTTTTCCTCAAGCAGCTTCATTATTACGGGCGAGGTTATATAGTAGGGCAGATTTGCACAAACTATCACGTCCATATCGGGAAACTTCTCGGCAATCAGCTTATTAAGATCGGTTTCCATAACGTCCGCAAAAATAACCTCAACGTTGTCGTATTCTTCGAGCGTTTCGTCAAGAATGGGCTTCAGCCCCGTGTCTATTTCAATAGCTACGACCTTTTCGCAACGCTCGGCAAGCTCCCTTGTCAGAACGCCGATACCCGTGCCTATTTCTATCGCCCCGACATTTTTCCCCGCACCGCCCATTTCGGCTATTTTAGGGCAGACGGTCGGATTTATCAGAAAGTTCTGTCCGAGCGACTTTGTAAAAGAAAAGCCGTGCTTTTCAAAAAGCTGTCTTATTGTTGAAATGTCGGTAAGTTTCATTCTTTGTTTCCTTCGCTTTCTTTCGTGAACATCTCAAGCACCTTGAATGACTGCTGAAGATTTGCCACGCCGTATATGCTTATTCCGTAGTTTTCGCTCTTGTCAAGATTTTTAAGCGAGGATTTCGGCACAATGCACTTTGAAAATCCCATTCGTGCCGCCTCACGCACACGCTCTCTTATATGCGACACCGCTCTTATTTCTCCTCCAAGACCGACCTCACCGAACATCGCAACATCATCGCCTATCGGAATATCACGAAGTCCCGAATAAAGAGCAAGAGCAATCGCAAGGTCGCTTGCAGGCTCGTCTATTTTAAGTCCGCCTATAACATTTATATATACATCATATCCGCCGAAGTTGTAGCCTGTCCTCTTTTCAAGCACAGCAAGCAGAACGCACAGCCTGCTGTAGTCGAAGCCTGTCGTCATTCTGCGTGGAGCGGAGAACGAGGTCTTGCTGACAAGCGCCTGCACCTCTGCCAGTATAGGCCGTGTACCCTCGACCGTACACAGTACGGTTATACCGCTTACCCCTGCGGGTCTGCCGAGAAGAAGCATTGCAGACGGGTTTTCGACCTGCTCAAGCCCCTTGTCCTGCATTTCAAATACGCCTATTTCGTTGGTCGAGCCGAAACGGTTCTTTGCGGCTCTTAATATCCTGTAGCTTAGCTGTTTGTCGCCCTCAAAGTACAGTACCGTGTCCACTATATGTTCAAGCACCTTAGGACCCGCTATACCACCGTCCTTGTTTACATGACCTACAAGAAACACGGCTACCTCAAGGCTCTTTGCCATCTGCATAAATGCCGAGGTACATTCTCTTACCTGCACAAGACTGCCGGGTACGGACTGAAGCTCTGTCAACTGCATTGTCTGTATCGAGTCGATTATCACAACATCGGGCTTATTCTCACGCACGCCCTCTATTATAGTATCGCAGTCGGTACAGGCACTGATATAAAGCCCGTCGCTTGCAACTCCCAGCCTGTCGGCACGGAGCTTTATCTGACGTTCGCTTTCCTCACCGGATATGTACAGCACGGTCTTATCCTGCGCAAGACAGCCGCATATCTGTAAAAGAAGTGTCGATTTGCCGATACCCGGGTCGCCTCCGAGCAGAACAAGCGAGCCTTTGACAAGACCTCCGCCGAGTACCCTGTCAAGCTCCGACATTCCTGTTTTGTATCTTGTTTCGTCACTGAACGAAAGGTTGTTTATACTTGAAAGCGGAAGCCTGCCGCCGCCCGTGCTTTTTGCAAGGCCGTGGGATTTTGGCTGTATAAGCGTTTCTTCAAGCGTGTTCCATGCGCCGCAGGCATTACAGCGTCCGCTCCATTTCGGATATTCCTGACCGCACTCACTGCATATATATACTGATTTTGATTTTGCCATTTTTTCGTCCTTTCCGATGAATTACTGTCCGGAGCTTGTAATATCACCGCTGTTTTCGGGAATACCGGTCGTTGAAATTTCCGTCCGGCCTGCATTGTCCACAGGCTTTGAGGTGAGATATGTAAGTATCCCGTTGTATATAGTATAGGCTACCTTACGCTGATAGGCGGCGTCCGACAGATTTGCCGCATCATCGGGATTTGAGAGGAATCCGCATTCTATCAGCACGGCAGGTATCTTTGTGTTCTTGAAAAGGTACAGCTCGTCGCCCTCCTGCTTTATCTGTCTGTCATTGCCCGGCTGTATCGTCTTGAAATTATCCTGCATTATCTGCGCTATCATACGGTTGTCGGGGTTGTTCGCCGTGTAGAAAATCTGTGCGCCGAAATATTCAGGCTCGGTGAACTTGTTCTGATGAATAGACAGGAACAGGCAGTCGCCGTACTTGTTTATAATATCAAGACGGTTTTTCATATCGGAAACCTTCTGCTCCCGTGTACCTTTTACGCCTTCATCGTGTATCGAAATATCGCTGTCACGGGTCAGCACTACGTTAAATCCCGATAAAGTCAGCATATCGCTGAGATCACGCACAATAGCAAGATTGATATTCTTTTCAAGCTCTCCGTTTATGCCGACCGCACCGCTGTCTGTTCCGCCGTGACCTGCGTCAAGTACGATGGTTTTCTTATTTGTAACGTGCGATGTTGACGCTCTAACGCTCATCTGCGAGTAGTCGGCAGTTGCCGCAATGACGGTAAAACAGCCGAGCAGGACTATAAGTGCAGGGATTCGTGTTCTTAGCCGCTTAAATTCAAATCGTTTCATGTTCAGTTTCATATTGTCCGACCTTTCGGTAAATTTTTGTACATTATATGAAACGAGCAGTGAAATAATGACAGGCTATGCCTGCCACAGCTTGTAAAAAAACCTACATAACTTTTAAAAATGGGGTTTGGGGCGTAGCCCCAAGCGGGGTGAGGGCGCTAGGTAGATTATAATATCAAGTGCAACACAAAAAATATGGACATCATACTCACTTTCGTGTAAAATGTAATTACCACAAAACAAAAGGCACGGAGGTAGAGTATGAAGTCCTATACATTTTTTTACACTATCTGAACGAAATTGTCTACAACAATTTTTGTCAGAAGGAAAAGGAGTACGAGAAATTGGAAGGTTGATGGGCAGAAGCGCTTCATCAATAAGCAGAGAAATAAAAAGAAACTGTAAAGATAAAAAGAGGTACAATGCGTGGTGGGCAACGTCACTTTACATATACAGAAGAAAGAAGTGTGTAAGGAAACACGTCATCCGACCGGACACCAAACTTTATATTTACATTCTTGAATGTTTCAAACGCTTTTGGTCGCCTGAAATTATAGCGCATAAGTGCAAACAACAGGGGTTCAGCGTATGTTGTGCATCTATATACCGGGCATTAAAGGAAAACAGGCTTCAAGGTTTGTCAAGAAAAACTGCTCTGCGACGTCACGGAAAAAAGTATATCGGCAATCGCAAGAAATGCAATACAATTCACCCGGTTCACACTATTCACGACAGACCGGAAATTGTAGAAACAAAATCCCGTATAGGCGATTTTGAAGGCGATACGGTTTATGGCGGTATCGGTAAAGGTTGCGCTGTTACTTTTGTTGACCGAAAAAGTAAGCTACTTGTTGGTTCAATAGCAATCAGTCGAGAAAGAAATACAATCAGAAAAGCTATCTCCAGAGCTTTTGAACTTATGGAAGCTCCTATGCCGATTGAAACAATCACGTTGGATAACGGTTCTGAATTTGCTGATTTTCTTAATATCGAAAAAGATTTAGGTACAACAATCTATTTTGCTGATTCGCACTCTCCTTGGCAACGAGGTTTAAACGAAAATACAAATGATCTTTTACGTTTCTTCTATCCTAAGGGCACTGATTTTTTAAGTGTTTCCGAAAAAGAATTCCAAAAAGTTATTCATTTAATCAATAGTCGTCCTCGTAAATGTCTTGGCTATCTTTCCCCTCTCGAATTTTTGTCTAAAAAGTGTTGCACTTGACTTGACAATCTACCGTAGCCCCACATTTAACCCCTTTCCCAGGGAAAGGGGTTTGGGGATAGGGATTGAGAACAAGCACTTTTTGAAAAAACAGACTTTTTACGAAAGTTATAAAATTAATTATACCATAAATCAAGGTCGGTGTAAACCGACACGGCGGTACGCCGTATTTTGTCGTCAGACAAAAGATTTAATGGTAAAATGTTCTCAGACGTGCGGTGCGCCGCAAGCCGTGCTTTTGCACGGCAAAATCCGCTCCCGGCGGATTTTAAGTCTGAGGTTATTATACCATAAATCAAGTCGGTGTAAACCGACACGGCGGTACGCCGTATTTTGTCGTCGGACAAAAGATTTAATGGTAAAATGTTCTCAGACGTGCGGTGCGCCGCAAGCCGTGCTTTTGTACGGCAAAATCCGCTCCCGGCGGATTTTAAGTCTGAGGTTATTATACCATAAATCAAGTCGGTGTAAACCGACACGGCGGTACGCCGTATTTTGTCGTCAGACAAAAGATTTAATGGTAAAATGTTCTCAGACGTGCGGTGCGCCGCAAGCCGTGCTTTTGCACGGCAAAATCCGCTCCCGGCGGATTTTAAGTCTGAGGTTATTATACCATAAATCAAGTCGGTTGTAAACCGACACGGCGGTACGCCGTATTTTGTCGTCAGACAAAAGATTTAATGGTAAAATGTTCTCAGACGTGCGGTGCGCCGCAAGCCGTGTTTTTTTTGCACGGCAAAATCCGCTCCCCGGCGGATTTTAAGTCTGAGGTTATTATACCACACTTCCCCTACACCCGCAACTTTATCTCCTTTATTTTTAATGAATAGCCGAGAATTTTTGAGTCATCATATTTACGGGCGAATTTAACAGCGTTTAAAAACAACAAAAAACAGTGTGAAATATATGTAACCTAACATAAAATTATTTTAGTTAAACGAATTTGTAAGCGTGAAAACGGGTTACACCGATACTTACTTAATAAAATTGTGTAACACAGTTAAGTTAGTGTGAATTTTGTTTTTAATGCACATAATAAACAAATATTATTTATGTGTTTTAGCTGAATTTCCTATAGCCGTATTGACTTTTAGCTAAAACGTTGTATAATCTTAAGTGAATTAAGCAAGCGGAAACAGCTTAATAAACATAAGCTAAATTCATTAACTATCAACTAAGGATCAGTGGCTAAGCACTGTCCGACCAGAAAGGAAATTATCACATGAAAGCAAAGAAGATACTCGCAGGTATCCTTGCGGCAAGCACAGCAGTTTCGCTGGCAGCCTGCAACAGTAACAATGCAACATCATCAACATCAGGCAGTACATCATCTTCATCAAAGACAGAAGATAACAGCTCTGCGACATCGGGTGAAGAATCTTCTACTACACCTTCGGGCGAAAAGATCACACTCAAGGTTCTTACTCACCGTACAGACCGTAAGGATGACGGCTCACTCGACAAGATGACAGACGCTTTTGAAGAAAAGTACAACTGCACTGTTGAATATCAGTCATTCAAGAGCTACGCAGATGACGTTTCGACAATGATGAGCACCAAGGAATATGGCGATGTACTCATGATACCCGATACAGTTAAGCTCGCCGATCTTTCAAACTTCTTCGAGCCTCTCGGCAAGTACGATGAACTTAAGGATAAGTACAAGTGGGCAGATCAGAAGATGTATGACGGAACAGTATACGGCCTTGCTCACTTAGGTTCTGTTAGCGGCGGTATCTGCTACAACAAGAAGGTATGGGCAGACGCAGGCATCACAACAATGCCCAAGACAGCCGACGAATTCATCGCTGACTTAAAGAAGATCAAGGAAAAAGTTCCCCGATGTAATTCCTTACTACACAAACTTCAAGGAAGCAAGCTGGACAGCTTCACAGTGGTCAAGCCTTGTTGTTCCTTCTTCGGGCAACCCCAACTTTGAAACAGACCTTATCGTAAACAAGGAAGACTTCTTCACAGAAGGCAAGCCCTACTACAACGTATTCAAGCTGATGTACGATATATATTCAGATTCTACTCTTATCGAGGGCGACCCGATGAGCTCCGACTGGGAAGGCTCAAAGCTGATGATTGCAAAGGGAGAAGTTGCTACAATGACAATGGGTTCATGGGCAGTTTCACAGTTCCAGCAGATCGCTAAGGATAATAACCTTGATCCCGAAAATATCGGTTATATGCCTACTCCCTTCTCTAAGGACGGCAAGCAGTACGCACAGTACGCAGCAGACTACTGCATGGGCATAAACAAGAACATTGCCGATGACAAGAAGGATCTCGGCAAGAAGTATATTGAATGGTTCATCGCTGAATCCGGCTTCTCTGAGGCTGAAGGCGGTATCAATACACTTGAAGGCAGCAAGCTCCCCGATTACCTCTCAGCATTTGACGGTTGTGAATTCTTCACAGCAGCATCAGCTCCCGAAGGTCTGACAGGCGTATTCAACGCTATCGACAAGGATTCTGAGGTTGGTATATGGACAGGCGACTCCGCTAACTTCAAGCTCCAGCTTGCTGAAGCAGCATTTGCAGGCAAGGGCGAAGACGGCTTTAAGGCTATCGCAGACTCCGTTAATCAGAAATGGGCGGCTACAAGAGATGCCAACGCAGAGCTTGAAGCATACATCAAGGCTAACGGCTAATTAACGCTATCGTATTTTCTTCATAGATACTCCAAACACACAAACCCGTACGGAAAGGCGTAAGTCTTTCCGTATAGGTTTTTATGGAGAAAATTAACTAATTTACAAAAATAGAAATTATTTCTTGAAAGGACAGATTTATGGCTACTCAAGGCGTTACCGCAATTCAGAAGCGTCGCACATTATGGCAGTGGCTTAAAGGCTATACAGGTCAGAAATACATGACCACAGTGCTGTTTCTGGCGATACCTGTCGCACTGCTGATACTTTTCACTATTATCCCTGCTGTTAATATGATAATATTCAGCTTCCAGCAACGTGACCAGCTTGGCGTAAATGTACAGTGGGTCGGTTTTGACAACTATAAGACGCTGTTTACCGATATGGCATATCTTTCAACGCTCATCAACAGCTTGTACTACTTTGTCGGCTCGTTTATACAGCTCGGACTTGCACTTTTCATCGCAACTCTGTTATGCTCGAAAATAAAGCTCGCAGGACTGTTCAAGGGAGTTATCTTCTTCCCTTATCTTATGAACGGCGTTGCGGTAGCGCTTATCTTCCAGAGATTTTTCAGAGGCGATGACGGCGGTACGCTCAACTCCATAATCGCACTTTTCGGAGCAGATCCTGTAAAGTGGCTGTCAAACGGTGCTATCAACAACTGGTGTCTGGTTTTGCGTCGGTATGGCGTTATATCGGTTTTGATATTCTGATGTTCATCGGTGCTATCCAGTCTATCTCGCCCGACATTTACGAAGCGGCAGATCTTGACGGTGCAAACGCATGGCAGAAGTTCTGGCACATAATTTTCCCCGGTATCAGAACAATCATCGCATTACAGCTTATCCTTGCCATAAAGGGTGCTGCATCTGTATTTGAGATACCGTATATTATAACCGGCGGTAAGATGGGAACATCGACCTTCGTTATCAAGACGATCGAAACGGGCTTCCAGGTACCAGAAGATCGGACTTGCATCCGCAATGGCTATCGTTCTGCTGTTTATAATAATAGTGATTACGATGATCCAGAAGATATTCTTTAAGGAAGAAAAAGTAGGTGTAACAATGACAGACAATATCACAACAACCGAAAACTCCGGACAGACCTCTTTCAATATGGATAAATACAGGTTCAAGGAAACGCCTAAGGGTGTAAGAATACTGATAGACGTATTGAAATACGCCGTGCTTGTCATAGCTTGCCTTATAGTTATCGTGCCTCTGGTAGTCGTATTACTCGGCTCGCTGAAAAGCCATGAGGATTTTCTGACAAGCGGAGCGTTTGAGCTTCCCTAAGGTGGTGGAGCTGGCAAACTTCAAGACGGCGTTCCTGCAGGGTAACGTAATGAAAGGCCTTATCAATACCGCTATTATCCTTGTGTTCTCGTGTGCGGGAACGATAATCACAGGTACTATGACCGCCTTTGTTGTACAGCGTTTTACAATGGTGTTCAACAAAGCTCGTAAAGAATATATTCCTTATTGCCGCACTCCTGCCGAATATCTCTATGCAGGTAACGGTATTCCAGGTAGTACACGCACTCGGTCTTTATGACACCCTCGCCGCACCGATTATCCTTTATATCGGTACGGATATAGTTTCAATCTATATCTTCATACAGTTCCTCAATAACATATCCGTATCTCTTGACGAAAGTGCGATACTTGACGGCTGTTCATATCCGAGAGTATACCTGAGCATTATTCTCCCTATGCTCCGTCCTGCTATTGCGACCGTGCTTGTAATCAAGTTTGTAAGCATATACAACGACTTCTATACAGCAAACCTGTATATGCCCAGTGACGGACTTCAGGTCGTATCGACAGCCCTTTACAAGTTTATCGGTCCTTACGGCTCACAGTGGGAAATTATCTTCGCCGGTGTAATTATCTGTATCATACCTACGTTAATAATCTTCCTTTCGATGCAGAAGTTTATTTACAGCAACCTTGTTTCAGGCTCTGTAAAGGAATAAACGCTTCCGATTCTCCTTGCTATATATGAAAATGACGTCACGCCGAAAAGCGTGACGTCATTTTGGTTACGGGAAAGTTTGTACATAAATGCAGACGTTCATAATTTTTAACGGCGTGAGTTTTTCCTGCTGAAAACGCAGATAAAACAGCCGTTTTATTTGTAGCTGCTACCCTTATATATATCGGGATAAATTAAATTGAATGATAATGAACGGTTCCTTTTATACGAAGCAACACATAGCTCCAACGAGAGCTTTTTAACACTTATAGACCGGTAGCATTCATTTCTCAGGAGTGCCGCCGCTACTGTCATAGCAGTTTTCTTGTCATCATACCGTGCAGCATATTCCGGACAATATACGGTTGCTTTTGCGGAATTAATGTATTTGATTTTCCCATCCTTGCTTATAACCTCGAGTACATAAGCCATGCTCCCACCTCACTTTACAATTATCCGATAATAAAATTATAATTTAAAAGAAAGGCGCATTTCAATAACAAATCAAAAAATAAAGTTGAAAAATGGGATAATATGTCAGAAATTTTGTCGAATTTATTGAAATCACTGAAATAATCCGAATTTTACTCTCAGACGGCAACATTTTTTCAATAGTGCGTCGCCTGTTATAAGCACAAATATTACTGTGGATACTGCGTGGATAATGTCAAAGGGTATGCCTGAAACAATATAGGCGGTAATTGTCTGTAAGTTTATATCGGTCGTGTAGGTAAGCACACTTGATATATTCATTATTCCGCCGTAAATAACGAGGACTGACAGGAAGGAGTATATACAAAGGGGCGAGCGTGTTGCGCTTTTTCGAGAAGATGATACCTGCGAAAAAGCCAAGAAGCCCCATTGCAAACATCTGCCACGGCGTCCACATACCCTGACCGAACAGCATATTCGATACAAGCATGGAAACCGCACCGACAAGAAAGCCTGCTTGTGCACCGAGCGCCGTTCCGCTTATGATAACGATTGCGGCAACGGGCTTGAACTGCGGAAACATAAAGAAAAGCTCCCTTCCTGCGACAGCCGCCGCAGAAAGCACGGCAAGCACCGCAATATCCTTTGCGGACGGCTTCTTTTTTTCGAAGCTGATAAAGAAAGCGGCAAGGCACTCGACAAGCACAGCAAGAATTATCAGCAGATGCTTTCTTGTGCCGCTCGGAATAAAAAGTGTGCCGAGTATCACTGTGAAAGGGATAAGAACGGCGGTTATAACGCCTGCGACAATATCGGACGGAGTTACTTTTTTTGCGGTTACGGGCGGTTTTGCCATTGAGTTTTTCGGGGCAACGCCGATAATAAGCATAATCATAGGAACGCACAGCAACGCATATTGCAGCCAGAACGGCTCTGACGGTATCTCAAAAGGGAATATGCCGGTACCGGCTAAAAGCATAAAAATAAATCCGATACTGCCGAGCGAAAGCATTACCTTTCGGAAAATCGACAGCCTTTTGCGTTTTTTGCGTTGCGGTACTGCTGTGTCGGGCTTATTGCCTTTTATGCCGTGAAAACGTCCGGAGAGATCGCCGTAGTTTTCAGCCTTTCCTCCGAGAGAAGCTATAAGCCCTGCGACAGTGTAAACATTATCGCATACGTTTTTGGCGATTTTCGCACTGTCTGTTGTGAAGAATGAAGAATCGGCAAAGAACTGTGACGGCGGCAGAGATACGCTTATTTCGCCGTCAAAAAGCAGGGCGCATATATCCGCCGTTTCGGCACAGAAATCCATATCGTGACTGACAATCACAATCGTTTTCCCGTCAGCTTTAAGCTGTTTCAATAATGCCGAGAACATCTGCTTATATACTGCGTCCGCCGCCTTAGTCGGCTCATCAAGAAGAAGTATATCCGCACCGTAGGAAACAAGCTTTGCGAGCGCCGCCTTCTGCCGCTCCCCCCGCCGGATAAGTCAAACGGGTGACGTGACAGCAGGTGCGTAAGATCAAATGCGGTGGCTATTTCATCGGCATTGCCGGCAAATTCTTCTCTGAGCGTTTCCTTATTGAAAAGCAGTGTAGGGTCCTGCGGAAGAAAACCTATCTTTCCGCCGTTTATCGTTATTTTTCCGCTGTTTTGCTTAAGCGTACCGCAGATAAGGCTTAGCAGGGTCGATTTTCCTGCGCCGTTTCCGCCCACAATTGCGGTTATGCTCCCTTGCTTTATGTCAAGCGAAAGGTTTCTTATAATATCTCTTTTGCTGTTCTTATAGCCGAAAGACAGATTTTTTACGGATATACAGCTTTCCTCCGACAGCGTATCGTCTGCGGCGGCAGGTGATACGAGCCTGTGATTTTCGCCGTAGGATGTATACCAGTTCTTAGCGGAGGGAACGTCAAGCAGTGGAAGAACATTGCTGACAGATGCGCTTGCTCTTACACCTGCCGGCATTTCAAAAAGCATAGGGTGATTATTTTCGGACAGATGCTCTGTAAGAGAGCTTGCGTCGCCGTCGTGACACACCTTGCCTTGCCGTTGTCGAGCATAACCGCACGCTTTGCAACGGACAAAAGACCGCCGAGCTGATGCTCGGCAACAATCACGGTCGTACCAAGCTCCTTTGTTTATTCTTACAAGCAGTGAAATAAACTGCGTGGATGCGATAGGATCAAGCTGTGACAGCGGCTCGTCAAGGAGCAGTACATCGGGATTCATAGCCATTACAGACGCTAAGTTAATCATCTGCTTCTGACCGCCCGAGAGCTTGTCGCAGTCGCAGTACAGCAAGTCCTCTATGCCGAAGAACAAAGCGGTCTGGGAAACCTGCGAGCGTATTTCGTTTTGTGAAAGTCCTATGCTTTCCGCACCGAAGGCAAGCTCGTGCCAAACCTTGTCGCAGACGATCTGCTCGTCGGTAAACTGCGTGACAAAGCCGGCAAAATGACCGCTGAAAGAAATTTTCCCTTTTTTGCGTTCCTGCGTCGGCAGGCGCTTTCATAAGATTTAAAAGGGTGGATTTTCCGCTTCCCGAGCTACCGCAGAGTATCACGAATTCTCCTTTGTTTATTTTAAGCGAAATATCGGAGAGTGCGTTCATATCCGAGCCGGGATAGGAATATGACAGATTTGAAATATTATAAAGTTCCATTTCTTTTCCCTCCGTTTAAAACGTGAATAAAGCTCGGCTGCAACAGGCATCGCACAGAGTATGAGCCAGAAAACATCCGCAGAAATATCGAAAGCTGTCAGCGGCAGGATAAATTCGGGATAATAGAGATAATAGGCTTTACCGCTTGCAAAAAGAATAATAATTGCGGTTGTGCATATCACGGTAACAGACATTATAATAAAGTCGGACGGTGCGAATCTGAATATGCTGTAGGCTGTACGTTTTGCTGTACCGTAACCTCTGTATTTCATAGAGCGGGCGGTATATGCGCTATGCTCAAGGGTATCCGTTACAGCAACGGAGAGAACGTGAACACCGCTTCTGATACGGCTTCTAAAGTTGCCCTCGTATATATCGTTTCCTACAAAACGCTGGGCCGCCGCCGCTTGCTTTGCCCGTCTTGCAAACATAGGCACTGAACGTAGTGTCATTGATAACAGCAAAGCGAGTGACGGCAGTGCTTTTCCGAGAAGATATACCGTTTTGTCGCTTGTCATACACTTGTTAAGTCCGATAAACCACATTATGAGCGATATTGTCATAGCGCCTGTAAACAGCGAAAAAATAAGCGTTTCAAGTGTGATACTGTTGCCGCTCGGTAACTTTGCAAGCTCGGTTATGCCTCTGTTTGAAAACAGAAGATTTATAACCGCCGCAAGCAGTGTCATAGGCAGCATTACAAAAAGCGTTCTTGCGGCGGTTTTTCCGTTCAGTAAAAAAGCAAAAACGGCAGAGCAGACAAGAGCCTCCGCCATAAAGACGGGGCTTTGCACTATTGCGGTTATCAGTATCACCGACAGAAAATACATTGCCGCTGTTACAGGGTGTGTTCTTTCGATTGTTGCTCCTTAGTTTTGAAGGTCGTAGCCAAGCTCGCAGGTATAGCGGAACGCTATCTTGTCGTTGTTTACGGGCTTGTACGATGAACAGCCGTAGTTCGGGGAAAACGCCGTTTACGCTGTACATCCAGCCTGAGCCTTGTCCGCAGTCGAATTCGTAAAGGTTGTTGATACCCTCGACATAGTATGAGCTGAACGCAGGGGTGTAGCTTGCCTCCATCTGAATACTGTTTTCGTCACAGATACGGCGGAGTATATCGTATACGCTTTCGCCGCTGTCGAATCCGACCGTTTTGCTGAATATTACGGCATCATCGGGAACGTACTTTTCAAGTCCTTTTTTTCAGTTTATCCTTGTTGTTGAGTATGGTTTTGCACTCTATAACGAATGTGCAGGTGTTGTCATATTTCTTTATTGGCTTGTCTGGCTTCGGGGTCGTTGATATTACAGATGAAGCGGTTGATACTGTTGTGACTTTTGAAGATGCCGGACTTGCCGAAGATGTCGGGGCGGATGTGAAAACGTGCTTTTCGGTTGGCTTTGAAATGTCTGCGGCGGTAGATGATGTTGATGCGACAGAGGTTATTGCCGTTGTTTCCGGCTTTTCGCTTTCAGGTAAGGTTTGTGAAGAAGTGTCCGTAACGGTTGTTGCGGGCGTTGTCTGAGAATTGCCGTCTGTCTGAAAAGCGGTTGTTGCGACAAGGCTTTCTACGGTTGTAAACGATGATGTTTCGGGGGTAACGTATGATATACCGCTGTTTTCGGCGGCATCTTTTCCTGCAACGGCGGAAACTACCGCAATTATTACCACAGCGACAAGAGCCAGCCCAAGACCGAGTATATATTTGTATTTATCAAAAAAGCTTTCATTTTTTCTCCGTGAAATATCGGTTATGTAAAAATTGTTCCGCACCTATTTTATCATAAAAACAGGTACGGAACAAGCATTTACATAATAGTTTTAGTCTTATTTGCGCTTTTTCTTCGAAACAAGCATAACTGCGCCTGAGATGAGAACTGCCATACCGCCTGTTACAAGTACGCCTGTACCGGGATTTATGAGATCGTTTTTATCTTCGGGCTTGCCTGAGCAGTCGCCGGGCTTTACAGAATCGCCGGGCTGTGCGGGCGTATCGGGATTTTCGGGTTCTGTCGGCTCAGCCTTCGCAGACATTTCGTAAAGTGAAGAGCCGTCCTTTGAAAGCTCATAAGCTGTAAGAGCGAGCGCCGCCTGTTCGGTAGCCATATAGTTTTTCTTCGCCGCCGAGCGTGTGGCTGTAGCCGTTTTCTGTAGCGTAGCTTTCAAGTGCGTCGATAAGCGTGATGCCGTCAACGATGAATCTTGAATCTGTTAGCGGGTCGATGCCGAGAGCGGCAAGTGCGATAAGTACCTGCGAGGTGCTTTCACTGCCGTTTGCATATCTTGCGTTCTCGTCAAGAGATTCTGCAAGGAACTCAAGACCGCTGTCTATAGCCGCATTTACCTTCTCGTCAGCCGCATAGGGAGCGAGAGCCTGTATAGCCATAGCCGTAAGGTCAACATCTGCGGTATCGCCGGCGAGCGCCCAGCCCTTGCCCGTCATATTGTCAACAATATAAGCGATAAGCTCATCGTGCGTCTTTGCGCTGTAATCTGTAGTGTCGAATGCTATAAGTGAGAATATAACCGCATTGATACCCTGCGATGTGATATAGTCCCTATCGTCAAGACCGCTCAGCAGGTTATGGCCTGCGATGTCTGCGGAATTCTTTCCGAGTGAGGACAGAGCGATTATAACTCTTGCGTTCTCCGTAGGCTTTCTGTCAGAAAGTCTGTCTGAACCGTTAGCCTTTACTGCTTCACAACGCTCGCTGTAGTATTTTGCCGCCTTGTCGGCAGAGAGCATTTCCTGCTCTTTGCGAGTGCGATAACCGACCATTCACCGCCGATAGACTGAACGGGGTAGATATCGTTATCCGCAAGAGTGCCGAGAACAGTGCTGAAGTGCTCTTCGCTCTTTGTGCCTGCTTGCTTTATCGTGTCGATAACGGCGAATCTTTCTGTTGCCTTGTCAAGAGTATCCGAATTTGTGACCTTATCTCTTAAACGCTCGGGAACTGCCGAGTAAGCATCCTTTGCGTTTTCAATCTTATCCTTGCTGTCAGCGGTTACCTTGCCGATTGCGTCTATTGTCTTTATCGCATTGCTTATAACGTCAGCCTCAGCCTTAGCGAGAGCTTCTTCTGCGGCTGTTAAGGTTTCGTAGTTTCCTACAAGTGCCTTTGCGTTGTCGCTGAGCTTGTCATAAGCCGTTCTTGCCGCTGTGATGTCGTCATTGCTGTCGAGCGTTACATCGCCTATAGCGTCAATAAGCTCTTCAACCTGCTCAGCCGCCTTTACATCATTGGGAACGAGCTTCAGGTAAGCGTATACGGGCTGTTTTTTCACCGTTCTGAACGATTATTCTGACAACCTTTATTTCAGACTGATTAAGTGCGATTTTAGCCTCTGTGCCGGATGCTACACGCTGATTGTTGATATAAATGTTATCATCGTCAGCGCCGGATACGGAAACGTTCACGCTTTCCTCGATACCTGTGCTTATCTCGTAAACACCGTTATCATCGGGAGTGATTTCCTTTATTGTCTTGCCGTTTGCGTCTGTTAAGACTATTTTTCCGGGAAGCGCTGTCGTGCCGACCTCTTCCTCGTTTGCGGTTGTTCTTACAACATAAGAAACCTCTGTCGATTTCTCGTTGAATACGCCTGCCCAGATGTTGCTTGCTGTCTGTATCTTTATATAGTGAACGCCGTTTTTGAATGTAACGGGGTTGCCGTTTTCATCTACCGCCCACTTTAAGTCGAAACCGTTTGATTCGGCATTTTCGCTGTATGCGTTTACATTAGTGCCTATCGTGCCGTTCTTGAAGTAGTCAACATAGCCGAACCTTGTCGTGCCTACAAAGGAAGCTGTAGAGCTATCGCCCTGTATACTGCCCTGAACGCTGGGGATAACAACGCCTCTGAGTGTGACAGTATATCGCTCTTTGCAAGATCGTTCATATAGTAAACGCTGGGTGAAACCCATCTGCCTGTCTGCTTTGAGCCGTCGTTTGAGTTGCCCTGATTATCCGTCCAGCTTGTTTTACCGTCGGCTGTCTTTTTGTATGTTACTTCGTAATCGGTGATGGTCGTATCTTCGAAATGCTCACTTCCTGCGAGTGCATACCATGTTTTGCCGTCCTCAGAAACATATACCTGTCCGCTTTCAGCCGCACTTCCGCCGCTTACAAAGCTGTTGCCGTAAGCGTAGAAGTCAAGGCCGTAGGGGTTTGAGGGGTCGTCTGTTACGGGGTTTTCATAGTAATATGTGATATAACCGCCGAAGTTACCGAGTGATTTTATAGTGCCTGCGAGCGTCTGCTCGGGGCCTACACCGTAGGAAACGTTGGTGTACTGGCTGTTGATGCAAAGATAATCAACGACCTTGTCGGGTACGTCATACTTGCTTCTCTTTGTAGCCTTGACAGTATAGCGGCTTTCTGAAAGAGTGCCGTCTGTTACCGTTACAGTAGTGTTTGCGCTCTTGGTAACAAGACTGTAAACGCCGTTTTCATCTGCTGTTGCGGCATCGTTGCCTATCTTAACTGTGCAACCGTCGGCAACCTTGAAATATACTGTGGGGAATTCTGCGTCATTTGCTATAACTATATTATAGCTGAGAAGTGACGGGTCGAATGCGGGATACATATCGCCGTGTTCGCTTTTAAGCTCTGTAAAGTGTACGTTCTTTATAGAAACGTCAGCCTTTACGAGCTTTATTTTGTAGCTTGTTATCTTGTCTGCGTCATCAAACTTGTCTGTAAGATAATCGCCGTCCGAAACCACATCTATTGATACTGTAACAGTGCCGTCCTTGCCGAAGGAATATGCGGGAGTTGTTTCGCCGCTTTTAAGCTCTGTATATTCGCCGTCAGCCTTTGCTCTGAAATGAACGTTTGCGGTTTTGCCCTTGAGAGTAAGTGCAACGCTGTCTGGGGTGCCTCCCAAAACATAGGCTGTGTAGCTGTGGCATTCTGCGTTTGTGCCGGTCGTATCGGTCACATTGCCGTTTTCGTCATTTCTGAAAACCGTTCCTTCTGCAAAGCCGTTGTACTTTGTCGCATACAGCTCTCTGCCGGCAGGAACAAGCGTGATGCCGCTTGTGCTTGCGATTTCCGCAGTGTAGTCATAGGGACGTGTTATGTTGAACACATACTGCGTCTTTATGCTTTCATCGTCAATGTAGCAAAGCTCTAAAATCAGCTTAGTCAAGCCGAAAGGAATATTAGAAATGCTGTTGAAGCTGCGGACTTTATCTCGTTTCTCTGTGCAACTCCGTTTATATCGGTGTATACCGCATAGCACTTCAGCAGATCCTTGTTGAACTTAGTTCCGCTGTTGATATAGAAAGATGATGTGCTGTAAGACTTTATCTTTACATCATATTCGAGCTTTTCGGGGTCGAAAGCGTCATTGTCCCAGCCGTCAAGCGAGAAAGCCGAAAGTGCAAAGCTGTCAAAACGTGCGGTGGGTCTTGTGCCCTCCTTTATTGTTACCTTATAAGTGCTTGCTGTTGCACCCTCACCTACCGTAACGGTGATAACATCGCCGTCCTTTATTTCAGTAGGCTTTGTAAGGCTCAGCGTCTTGTCGCCGATCTTGCTTACCGTCTTGAAATTCTTGTTCAGTGCGGTAGGACGGAAATTGATGCTCTTTGTGCCGAAAGGAACAGTAAGAGTATAATTATAGGTCTTTGCACTGAATTCGGGGAAAGCGTGCCGTAATCGCTGCTTATCGCTTTAAGCGATGTATCTGTACCGCTCCAGTCACTGCCGAGGTCTGCACCCCAGTCCATAGTGTACTGCATACGGATCTCATCGCCGCTTACGAGCTTGCCGTTAGCAACGGTATAGGCTGTGAAGCCCTCGTTGGTGAACCAGTCGTTGAGCGTACCCATCCAGCCGCTCATCGAGCCGCCGTCAAACGCCGCAAAGGCCTGCGATCTCGCTTATGTAGCCATCATCTGCGCCCTTCTGAGTAAAGCCGGAGCTTTCGATAGCGTCCTTTATGCAGGTCATTGCACTTGAGGTCTTGTCAAGCGATACCCACTTGTCAATCTTGGTACCTGTCCATGCAGGAGCGTTACCGCCGCTGACCGCTTCGGTAAACGTTGTGTTTTCTACAATAACACGGACGCTTCCGAGGTCGTCATCGGCAAATACAGTAAAGCTCACCTGCGGTACTGACAGCAGTGCCAGTGAAAGCGCCAGCAGTAAAGCTGTCACTTTTGCTGTAAATTTCTTTACATTTGTCATAGTTTTACCTTCCTTTATTCTTTTTTGCCGTAAGGCTTAACCGTCTAATCTGCGTTTTGCCGCTTTTTCTTCTTTGTCTGGAGCGTTCACGCTTTTCACGGCTTTTCTCCTTTGCTGAAACCGCAGGAGGCTCTTTCAGCCCTGCGGCTTCAAGCGCCCTTGTCCACGGACCCAGCTTCTGCTTTATAAAGCAGACTTCGCTTGAGTAAAATCGGAGCGTTTGGGCAGAGTGCCAAGCTGTTCATACTTTTCGCAAAGCATAGCGACAGCCTTGCTCATTTTTTCGTCCGCCATAACGTCACCTCCGTAAACAAATACGAAAAACGGCAATAAAAAATGCCTTCACCAAAAAAAGTGAAAGCACAACTGATCTTTAAGCACAGCAAACATAAGCCATACGGATATGCCAAAAAAGCATAAGGGTACAGCCTTAGCTGAAGATCGGCTGTACTTCTTCCTCGTCCAAGAGACAATGCCGAAAAATACGGGGGGTATTCTGACTTGTGAGCATAGGCTCAGATACAGTAATGACGGTTGCTCCGATTCTCACCGGATTCCCTATTACCTACCGGGCAAAAAGCCTTTCGTACCGTATTTTCGATATTCGGTTAAGGATAAGTATAGCATAAAGGGGGGAAGAAATGCAAGAGGGGAGAAGTATTATGAAAATAAAAAACGAGGTGCGTCGGCACCTCGTTTTGCTATATCATATTATTTATCTATCAGAACGCAATTCTGTCCTCGATGTACTTCTTTACATCTGCGATAGGCATTCTTTCCTGCTTCATAGAGTCACGTTCACGGACTGTTACGCAACCGTCCTCAACACTGTCGAAGTCGTATGTGATGCAGAAGGGAGTACCGATCTCGTCCTGTCTTCTGTATCTCTTACCGATAGCACCTGCATCGTCATAGTCAACGCAGAAGTACTTTGACAGCTCGTCTGCAATCTCGCCTGCTTTGTCTGCAAGCTTCTTTGACAGGGGCAGAACTGCCGCCTTGACGGGAGCTAAGTAGGGGTGGAAGTGCATAACGTTTCTTGTTGTGCCGTCCTCAAGCTGTTCTTCGTCATAAGCCTCTGTGATAACTGCAAGGAACAGACGCTCAACACCGAGCGAAGGCTCGATAACATAAGGAACGTACTTCTCGTTTGTTTCGGGATCGAAATATTCCATCTTCTGACCGCTTGTCTTGATGTGCTGTGTAAAGGTCGTAGTCGGTTCTGTCCGCAACGCCCCAAAGCTCGCCCCAGCCGAACGGGAACAGATATTCAAAGTCGGTTGTAGCCTTTGAGTAGAAGCAAAGCTCTTCCTGGTCGTGATCGCGCAGTCTTAAGTTTTCTTCGTTTATACCGAGGGACAGAAGCCACTTCTTGCAGTAGTCCTTCCAGAAATAGAACCAGTCAAGGTCTGTGCCGGGCTTGCAGAAGAATTCAAGTTCCATCTGCTCAAATTCTCTTACACGGAAGATGAAGTTGCCGGGAGTAATCTCGTTTCTGAATGACTTACCTACCTGTGCAACACCGAAGGGTACTTTTTTACGTGTAGTACGCTGGATATTCATAAAGTTTACGAAGATACCCTGCGCTGTTTCGGGACGGAGGTAAAGCTCGCTCTTCGAGTCCTCTGTAACACCCTGGAATGTCTTGAACATAAGGTTGAACTGTCTTATGTCTGTGAAATCAGCCTTGCCGCAGTTGGGGCAGGTGATGCCTTTTTTCACGGATATAATCCATCATCTGCTCGTTTGACCAGCCTGCACAGTTTGTGCCGTCAAAGTCCTCGATAAGATTGTCCGCTCTGTGACGTGTCTTACAAGCCTTGCAATCCATAAGGGGATCGGAAAATCCGCCGATATGACCCGATGCTACCCATGTCTGAGGGTTCATGAGGATAGCACTGTCAAGACCTACGTTGTACTTGCACTCCTGTATGAATTTTTTACGCCATGCGGACTTGATGTTGTTCTTCAGCTCAACGCCGAGAGGTCCGAAATCCCATGTGTTTGCAAGTCCTCCGTATATCTCACTGCCGGGATATATAAAGCCTCTGCCCTTGCAGAGAGCGACCAGCTTATCCATGGTTTTTTTCTGTGTTTTTCATGTGCGAAATTTCCTTTCATGTTTTGCGTTTAAAAGCAGTGCACGGCAACGTATCTGCGCTGTCGTGCTTGTCTGCCGTATAATTCGTTTTAAATAGTGTTTGCCTCCGACCGTTTCGCTGTATAGAAAGGTCGGAACTTACAGTGCTTTTACAGCTTTTCGATCCAACCCATTTCATCGGGGAGCTTGCCGTACTGCATACCTGTCATTGTATCGTATAGACGCTGAGAGATAGGTCCTATCTTGTTGTCGTTGATAAGCATAACCTTATCGCCCCACTTTAAGTGACCTACAGGTGAGATAACAGCGGCTGTACCTGTACCGAATACTTCATTCAGCTTACCTGCATCGTAAGCGTCTGCGATTTCCTGTATTGTGATTCTCTTTTCGCTTACCTTAAGACCCCACTTCTTGCACAGCTCTATTGATGACTTTCTTGTGATACCCGAAAGGATAGAGCCCTGAAGTGCGGGAGTAACAACCTCGCCGTCAATGACGAAGAAGATGTTCATAGCACCGACTTCTTCGATGTACTTGCGCTCAACACCGTCGAGCCACAGAACCTGAGAGTAGTTCTGCTTGTGAGCCTCGTCCTGACCGATGAGCGATGCGGCGTAGTTACCGCCTGTCTTTGTAAAGCCCATACCGCCTCTTACCGCACGGACATAGTTTGTTTCAACATAGATGTTGACGGGATCAAGACCCGAAGCGTAATATGCGCCTGAGGGTGACATGATTATCATAAAGTAATACTTGTCGCCGGGACGAACGCCGAGGAACGGATCTGCGGCGAATATGAACGGACGTATGTAAAGCGAAGCACCGTCTGTATGAGGTACCCAGTCCGCATCTATCTTTACAAGCTCGTGGAGAGCCTGTAAGCAATCGTCAACGTTTAACTGAGGGATAACAAGACGCTCAGCGGAGATGTTCATTCTCTTGAAATTTTCTTCCGGACGGAAGAACTGAATGCTGCCGTCGGGAGTTCTGTATGCCTTCATGCCCTCGAAGATTTCCTGTCCGTAGTGAAGAACCATAGCGGCAGGTGAAATAGAAATATCCCCGTAGGGAACTATTCTTGCGTCATGCCAGCCCTTGCCCGTGTCATATTCCATAACGAACATATGATCGGTAAAGATGTGACCGAAACCGAGCTTTGTTTCGTCAACGGGCTTTTTGCCGTAGGTGTTTTAGTTTTCTCAATTTTGATTTCCATTGTAAAAACATTCCTTCCTGAAAGCGATTTTCTCGCCGTAATTTCCGCCATAGCGGCAGCTCGTCTGCCTTATGCAAGCGAAATACCGTTTCCTTTCAGCATCTGTCCGATGAAAGCACAGGAAAATTATGTATGCTTGCAGTACCGACTAATTGTACAAAGAAAATTATAGCACTATTCTTGCAAAAGTTCAATATCTTTTTTCACATTATTTGAATTTTTTGAGCGGATTTCTTTCATCAAAAGTCCGTGCGTATATTATTATGCAAATAAATCGGTCCGATGCCTGTTTAATGGCACCGGACCGATCGCAATATTTCAGGTTACTGCTTGTTTGACATTTCGTAGGATTCGATCATCTTCTTGACCATCTGACCGCCGATTGAACCTGCCTGCTTTGAAGTAAGGTCACCGTTGTAACCGTTATCCTTAAGGGGTACGCCTACTTCGCTTGCAGCCTGCATCTTGATGCTGTTTAATGCTGCCTTGTTCTTTTTATTGGTACTAGCCATTGTTGTTTTCCTCCGTATTTGTTATGCAGGTCCTTTTGACCTTGCAACATTATTATGTTCGGAGATTTTTTAAATATCAGATGAAATTTTTGGTGATAAATCAGAACGCAGAAAAATACGGCAAACCGTTCTGATTTTGCAAATGACATTGCAATCAGAATTGATCTGTGTTAAAATAAATTAACATATTTTTACGGAGGAATCGCTATGCCTACAGAACTCGAAACCATGAAGCACGCCAAGGAATACATAGACAAGCTCGCAAACGGAATAGACCCTTTTACCGATAAGCCTGTGCCGGACGGCGATATTATCAATAACGTCAAGCTGTCACGATGCTTTTTTTTCTACATTTCGGGGATACTTGAAAAGGTGATCGAAAACGGCGGAGAGGTGGCAAAACCGCAAGTCACCGAATCCGTAAGACCGCATAAGCGTGGCAGTGTGGTAATAACCGACGAGGCACGGGCAAAATTCAGATGTTTTATAAATGAAGTGTCGCTGTCAACCTTTACCGATATGATAAACAAGCATATTGACAGCGATGTTTCCGTAAAGCTGAAAGGCTCTGCAATCGCCGACTGGCTGACCGTGATAGGCATGCTGACGGAAGAAACACTGCCTAACGGCAAGCTAAAAAGAGTACCGACCGAAAACGGCATTTCAGAGGGCATAAGGCTTAATGAATATTTCACTCCGGGCGGTTTTCCGAGATACGCAATAATGCTCAGCCCTGCGGCACAGCAGTTTGTGCTTGACAACATAGACGCAATAGCAGAAATGAACAGCTTGCCGAGAGAAAAACGTAACAGACTGCCGTTTGAGGTCACAGACGAAATGCGTCAGAAGCTTACTTCCACGGAGAAATTCGTTACGGCAACGGATATAACGCAGAATATCAATTCTTATGTTGATGAAGAAAAGTCGGGTACGCTTAAAACAGGCTCAGTATCAAAATGGCTCGAGGAACAAGGCGTACTTGAAAACACCGAGCTTGCAAGCGGACGAAAAACCATACTGCCTACCGAGCAGGGTGTAAAGCTCGGAATAGAAACAAGGCAACGCACATCACAGCGTGGTGAAGAGTATACGGCGGTTGTCTATTCAAAGCAGGCACAGGATTATATATACAGCCATATTGATGAAATTGCCGTATTTAATAACAAATAAAAAATCAGGGGCGATTCGAAAATCGCCCCTTGACTTTGCTTGTGTTTATACAATATGTTAATATGTATCGGTTCAGCCTCTGACATTATAATCCTGAGCAAGAAGCACAGACGCTCTTGCGAGCTTGTGCAGATAAACAAACGGTCCGATAATGATAAGGCTTCCCAGAACGTTCCATAGCCAGTAATCCGAAGCACCGAAAGAATATGCTATGCCACGTCTTGCAAGCTCGTTACCCATTCTTGAAGAAAGGTTATGGAACCATACGATAAAGCCGATACCGAATGTAAGCGGTCCGATGATAAACGCCATAAGGCAGTAGTGCATTGTCTTTTTTCCGTCAAATCTGCTTGCGATAAGATTTATATCTTCTGAAATTCCGGAAAAGAAAACAAACGGATAAATTCCGAAAGTTATAATCGATAACAGAATCAGCTTAAGAAGACCTCTGCGTGTATTGAGCTGTCTTACCGGTCCGTAAAACTGCTGTCCGTATGGCTGCTGATACTGCGGTGCAGGCTGCTGATAGTTCTGTTCAACAGGCTGCTGATAATTGTTCTGTTCGTTCATGTTTATACCTCCCTGAAAGTTTTCTTTATAATAACATAATATTAGACGAATGTCAATAATTTGATTTAATAAAATTAATCTTTAAGACAGATTATCAAAATGCCGCAGATAAAAATATCGTTCTTATCCGAAACAGTTGACAGAGTGAAAAACCGGTGCTATAATGCTATAATATGAGAATTACGCAACAAGTATTACAGAAAAAATCCATATCACGAGGTGATATTATGCCACCCAGAGCAAAATATACAAGAGAAGAGATAACCGAAATAGCGCTCGGAATAGTTGCCGAGAGCGGTGTTGAATCGCTGAACGCAAGAAGTCTTGCAGAGGCTATGGGAACATCGACACGTCCTATCTTTACGGCATTCAAAAATATGGAGGAGCTTGAAAGCACCGTCCGTGAGTCTGCTATGAAGGTGTTCGGACAGTATGCGGAAAAAAAACGCCTGATATGCCCGCATTCAAGCAGGTGGGCATACAGATGATTACTTTCGCAAAGGAAAAGCCGAAGCTGTTCAGGCTTCTTTTTTTTATGAAGGAACAGGCTCATACTTTCGATTTTGAGGAAATGTTCTCGTCTATGCTCGGTGTTACGGCTGACAAGTGCATTGAGTATATAATGAACGATTACTCGCTTTCAAAAGAGGATGCAATGACTTTGTTCAGACACGTCTGGATATTCACCTACGGTATAGGTGTATTGCTTTCATCCAACATCTGTCTGTTCAGCGAAAATGAGATTTCGGATATGCTGAGCGTTCAGTTCAGAAGTATGCTGATTATGATAAAGTCCTCACATGCGGCAAAGTAAAATCCAATATACATCCCGATCTGTTTTATGGCAGGTCGGGAATTTTTTTATCCCTTTTTCCAAACAGTTTTCAATCCATACATAAATAATGTAGCAAACGGTGGTTTAATATATTTGAAAAACGAACATTGCAATGTGTTTTCAAGCGGTTTTCAAAGCTCTTTTCCAAGCCTTTTTGCGTGGAAAAGGGCAGAAGAAAAAAATGCAGTCAACAGTATATAATAAAGTTATAAAATTACAGATTTCGGGAGATGACATGGATAAGAATAACAAATCGGAATCACTTAAACGGTGTGTATGGGGCGATATGTGAAATTATCGGCTTCGAAAATACCGTTAAGCTGTACAATCAGATGAAGGGCAGTCAGATAAATTTTCCCACACGGCTTTATTCTAAGGAATATGTCGCACTGGAGGCAGAAAAAACCTATGACGGCACATCTGATTCGCTTAATAAGATAGCCACCGAGTATAACTATTCGGAGAGGACTATAAGAAAACTTCTGAAAAAAGAAAAACGAGGAGGAATAAGAATGGAACAGGGAAGTTCGAAGAAGAACAACATAATCGTACTGTGTGTTGTTATTGCAGTAATAGCTGTCGCACTGGTTGCCTATTTTGTAATAAGTGGTCATAAGGATAACGGTCAGCCTGCGGTCAGCGCAACAATGGAGCTGAACACCGTCAACATTTACGGTGCCTGGTACAAGAAAGCAGGCGACAGCACATACGAGCTGAGATTCAAGGACAACAAGGAGCTGTCATATAAGCAGACGGCGGCAGATGGCACGGTCACGGCACAATCCGACGAGGGTACATACGATATTGCGGACGGAAAGCTGATACTTACAATAGTTGCAGGCGGTCAGACCTACAGTGACACCTGCATAGCAAACGTAAACGAAAAGCAGATGTCGCTCGTGACTGAGGCAAACGGCAGTGGGCTTTTCGGCGGTATCTACGACAAGGACGGAGCGGATTATTCTGTACCCGATGTTTCCCAAAACGAGCCGTCCGAAGCTCCCGATACCACAACGGCACCGCCTCAGCCAACAGCGGTGACAACAGCACAGACAACACCCGAAACTACAGTGCAGACAACACCTGCCGAAACACAGGCTGAAGCTCCTGCTGTTACCAATGGAACAATAGCGCTTCCGGACAATATACAGTATTATTTTGACAACGATTTTGCCGACGTATGGGGAATTACAGCCAGCATTTATACCGGATATTATGCCTGCTACGAAAAGGATGGTCTTGATATCTACTATTGCAGGAAAGAACTATATTGACGGACACCGGTTATAGGACGAGGCAAGGCTATTATGGTTGAGTGCCCTATAATATCTTTCTTTACGGATTTTGACGGTTATGTGACATATGGAGCTTTCAGCGATTATCTGTACAAAAATTACGGCGATTATATAACACTCAGAGATGATGGTACATTTAGTTTATATGATGACGGAAAATATGTTATATACTTCAGTTTTGATTCAGATGCTGAAATATCTTCTTCAACGCTTATCGGCAGTGGAAACATAGTAATATGCGAGGAAGAGGAATATTACAGCGAAGGACTTTAATTCGGGAGGAACGTTATTATGAAAATGAACAAGGAATTTATACTTAAAAACCTTATGGGAATTATATGTGCCGTGATAATTCTTGCACTGTTTCTTCCCTTTATGTCGGTAAAGGCGGAGGTTTCTGTTGGAGGATTCGGCGGCGGAAGCACCGATCAGTCGATGAACGGCTTTTCGCTTGTGACGGACGGCGGATTTTTCGGCTTTGCGTTTATACTTTGCCTTGTGGCAGTAGCGGCAAGCTGTTATATCCCTCAGCTGAAGCCTTTCAGAAAGATTATATCCGCTATAGGCTCGGTGGCAGGTATCGTCTGCCTGTTCATAGCGCCCGGTTCGGCGGCATCGGCAGTAAATGCGGCGGCAGGCGGAGCGACCGCAGGCACGGGAGTATCCGCAAAGGTAGAGCTTAACTATCTTATAGGCTTCTGGATAATACTTATTCTTATGCTCGCCCTTATAGCAATGTCGGTAATACAGTTCTTAGGACTTAAGGGTAACAAGGTATTTGATGCAGTAAACTCAGCCGAAGATGAAAACGGCACTGCGGGCGTATCTCTGCCGTCAATAAACGCTGACGGAATAAAGTCGGCGATAGGTTCAGTGAATGCCGACACCATAAAGAATATGGCACAGAATGCCGCAGGAAGCATCGCAGGTGCGGCAGGAAATCTCAAGGATAAAGCGTCACAGGCGGGCGGCAAATATTCAGAATCATTCAAGCACAGCGTCTGCAAAGAAGGAAGATCCGAAAGCGATAATGGAGCAGATAAAACAGCTTCACGAAATGAAAGAAAACGGTATACTGACGGAAGAAGAATTTACAGAAAAGAAGAAGGAGTTCCTCGAACGGCTGTAAGCGATTGAATTCCTGCCATAAATAGTGTATAATTATATATACTATGATATACACAAACGGAGGAACGGCAATGGGAAAAACGTCAAACTGCCTTAAAATGCTGCAGATCTTAAGCTCGGGCAGAGTGTATAAGGGGCAGGAACTGGCTGATATTCTTGAAACAAACGTCCGAAATATAGCCGAGTACCGCACAGAGCTTGAAATGGCAGGCTATTATATAGAAGGTATCCCCGGCAAATACGGCGGATACCGTCTGATAACGCAGAGTGTGATTCCTACGGTAAGGCTCAATGAAGCCGAACAGCGTGCGTTATCCTCCGGAGCGGAATATCTTAAGAGCCGCAGCGATTTCCCTTACTCAAGCGATTATGAAAAAGCGATGGGAAAGGTCTTTGCGGCGGTAAAGCACGAACAGCCGCAGGAAATATCCGTTGCCAACCGTTTTCCGCTTGCCGTTGATGAGCAGGAGCTTAGCAGACGGTATGATACGGTGGCGCAGTGCATCGCTCACAGAAAAGAGCTTGAGATGGATTATCTGTCGCTGTCAAACAAGGTGTCGCACCGCCGCTTTGATCCGTATAAGCTGTTTATGTATAACAATGCGTGGTTTGTGCTTGGGGATGATAAAAAGTCATACGAGATCGGCTATTTCAAGCTGAGCCGTATTCAGTCAATGGTTGTCACGGAAAACCGCTTCACAGTTCTTGCGACATACAAGGAAAGCGACTATCTTGACGATTTCGGTATGAAAAAGAATGGCGAATGGTATGAGATAGTTATGCTGCTGCACGGCAGATATGCGATGCTCGCCCGTGAACGTATCTATGGCAGAGATCAAGACAGTTACGCCGATAGACGAAGATACAACAGAGCTTCGTTGCACAATGCAGAACGAGGAGAATATCATGTGCTTTGTGATGGGGTTCGGAAGTCACTGCGAGGTCGTTTCACCGCAGTGGTTGAAAGACAGGGTGAAAGACGAGGCGGAGAATATATTAAAGCAAAGTACACAGTAATCCATATTATGTAAAAAATCACCCGATGCATTTTAGCATCGGGTGATTTTTTACTACGGCGTTACGCCTTCATTATCAGTATTACTCTGCAAAGTATTTTTCAGATATTTTTCTGCCTCCTGCACAGGCATAGGCTTTGCATAAAGATAGCCCTGCGCCGTGTCGCATCCGCAGTTTTTCGAGGAACTGTGCCTGATCTGCGGTTTCAACGCCTTCCGCAATAAGTCCCAGACCTACGTCCTTGGACATTGAGATGGTGTGCATTATTATCTTCTTTCCACGATCGTTTGACATATGTGTCGAGAAGAATTCACGGTCGAGCTTCAGCACATCGAACCTTGTATCCTGCAGCGTATTCAGCGAGGAGTAGCCTGAGCCGAAGTCGTCCATCAGCAGAACAAAGCCATGCTCCTTTATCTTTTCAGTCATACGCAGTGTTGCGTCATTTTCTATGCTTTCGGTTATTTCAAGCTCAAGCAGATGCTTTGGCAGACGATATTTATCAATAAGTCCGTCAAGGACATCAAGGAATGATTCATCGTCAAGGTTTGCACGGGAAACATTGACCGAGATCGGAAGCGGCGTGAAATGCCTGTCTATCCAGTCACGCAGTACCATGCAGTCACATTCCTATACATAAGCGTCCAGCTTTGTGATAAAGCCGTTTTTCTTCAAACAGCGGTATAAATCCGTTCGGGTATATCATCCCCCTTTCGGGACTTTGCCACCTTACAAGCGCTTCATAGCCGATAGCTTCGCCGCTGGAAATGCTGAACTTCGGCTGAAGATAGATGATAAATTCGTTGTTGTCTAAAGCTTTTTTTTTCATATGCGACTCGACAAACTTACGTTCCTTTATCGCCTTCTGCATATTCTTGTTATAGAATGCAACGCTTTCAAGAGCGTTTTTCTTGATAGATTGTCTTGCCATAGCGGCACAGTCGCACATCGTTCTGACAGATATGCTCCTGTCCTCTATAAGATAAATACCGAACACGAATTCATAGCTGTATTGGCGGAAATTCTTCAGGCAACGCTGAAGCTCGGATACAACGGAGAGCAACCCGTCCTTATCTTCATAAGGAGTCAGAAGTGCAAAGACATCACCGCTCATTCTTGCTCCAACCTGCTTTTTTCCGCAGAAGTTGCTGAGCTGACGTGATATGAACTGGAGCATTTCCGTTCCTGCATCTTCGCCGTAGTTTTCGTTTATCAGCTTGAAACGCTTAATATCGAACTGTACAAGAGCAAATTTTGTGTCCGGATATGCCGTGAGCCTTTGCGAGATCATATCGTGGAACATTATCGGGTTATCGGTAGTGGTGTAATAATCCAGAATTTCTATGCTCATTATTTCGTTGATTTCGAGTTTTTTTTGATAGAACCGGCTATCTCTTCCATTTTACCGTCCCCTGCCCGAAAGCTGTACATAAATACCGTACCATTCAGGCTTGTCACCTTCGCACAGACGTATATTTACGGATAAAGATGTATCGGTGATCTTATCGTCAAAGGAGTCCTTTATTTTACGGCAGAAGCTTTCATAGATGAGCTTGTCGTCTGGGTGTACCGCTCCGCTCCGCTCAGCCATATCGCACGCAGAGGTCCTACAGAGGAGGATTTAATGCACTTTGGCATATGATCGTTCTCTATGATGTACCACTTGAAGTTGAGATAGTCCATATAGAAGTAGGTGCATCTGTCAAACTGCGAGAATATTTCGTGTATTCTGCTGCGATAACCTTCAAGCACCTCATCAGGCTTTTCCTGAGCCTCGGGTACAGGCTGAAAGACGGGACCACGCTCGCCCTTCTTCATTCTTTTTTCTGCTCGTACATAAGCCGGTCGGTGCTTCGCATAAGCTCGTTTACATCTTCAACACTGCTCACCGTGCCGTATGATCCGCCTACGCTTATAGACACCTCATAAGGCTTTCCTGCACTGCGGTTGAACTTGTCAATCTCCGTCTGTATCTCACCGACAAGCCTTTGACAGCTCACGCTGTTTATCGGTGTTATACGGCACTGTCAGTATAAATTCATCTCCGCCGAATCTGGCACATATACCGTCTTTTCCACAACCTGTTTTTATAGCGTCAGCCACCGCTTTTATAGCTATGTCGCCCTCAGAGTGACCGTATGTATCGTTTATCTCTTTAAGCCTGTCCATATCGCAGGATACAAGGATAATATCGCACTTTTCATTTCCGTGCATAAACTCGCTTATACGTTCAAAATATCCCCGTCGGTTATAGATGTTTGTAAGCGGATCCATCGAGTGCGTGAGCGAAAGCTCGTTGTTTGCGTTTCTCAGAAGATATTCTATGCGGAAGTTTTCAAGCGTCTGGTTTATAGATTCCACCAGTCGCTGAACATAGTAGAAGCTGCCGGGATTTACAAGAAGATCGTCCGCAACGGCGGCATAATAGCCTATGACCTGCTCCTGAAAAATGCAGAGGGCAGAACATAATGGTATTATATCTTTTGATAAGCTCGTTGAGATCGGGAAGGACCTTCTTTGCCGGATAATTAATATTATAGCTGTAATCGCTCCACATCCTTATGACGTGTGCGGTCATATTTTTCGGTAAAAACGCTGTGATACGCTTTAGGTATGACGGTTGATTCCTTGGTCAGAAAATCATCGTTCAGGCACAGTGCTGCATGGTAGTTGAAATATCTGCCCATAGCCTTTGTAAGCTCGTCGAGCCTGTCGCAGTTTACCGTATTGGTATAAAGCGAAGCCATCTTGCTTTCTGCGTCATAGAGCGCAAGATTATATTTATTCATCTGCTCCAGCTTTTTATTGGTATAAGCTACGCGTCAAAATCGCAGCAGCCGCAGCTCTGACCAAGTATCATAGAGAAATGGATATGCTTATCGCACGGTTTTTCACTGCCCTTGATATATCCGTATGCGGTGTCGGCAATGGTTGTAGCAAGCTCATCTGCATCCATCTGTGCGGTGGTCAGTCTGGTGGTGGAATAAATACGCTCCTGATATATAGCGTCAAATCCCGTGACTATTATATCCTCCGGCGTTTTTATGCCGTGTTCTTCAAGAGCTTTCATTGCGGCGATAGCCATAGAGTCATTTGCGCATATTATAGCCTGAGGCATTTTTCTTCCGCACGCAATAAGGTCCGAGATGGTCTTTTTGTCGGCGCATCCCAGAAATCTCCGTAGCCGAGCATTGTTTTTTCGTTAAATTCAATATTGTGACGTGCAAGAACACGCTTGAAAGCCTCTATTCTTTCTTCCGAGAAAGAGTTGCCTTTTGTGCCTGCCATAAAAAACAGGTCGGTGCATTTATGCTCTGTTATGGACGTGTTCCACTACCGACTCAAGCGACCTGCCGTAGTCGTATGTTATATTCGTACAGCCGTTGTGACTGCCGTCAAGCATTATTACGGGTATTTTTGCGGCGTTTGCATATCTTATGATAGTGTCGATTATCCATTCGCTCTTTATAGTTTCAGGCATAATGACAAGAACATCTACAATATCGAGGTTAATAAGATGATAGACGCTTGCCTCTCCCTTTGAATACGGTGTATCGTAAAACATATCTGTAAATGCGTTGAATATCATAACCTTGAAGCCTTTCTTTATCAAAGCGTCCGAGGCTACTTTTACAATATGTGCAGCGTGGTCATTCTGCATTCCCACAAGACATATCCCTGCTACTGCGTATTTATGAAATTTGCCGATGTACAAGCGATCCACCTCCCGTCTGTATTTTTTTCGGATTATATATAAAATAATTGTACCATAAAATAGCATCAAAGTCAAGATTATAGTGGAACTTGCACAAATTTTTTTGTAAAAATTCAGACGCCGTGTTTGTACAGGCTGTAATATTGCTTTAGGCGGGATATACCTGTTGTATTTTCCGTCAACGATAAAAAACGCTGTGAATTACGGGTTTTTTCATCTTTTACTTGCAAATACCCCTTTACTTATGGTACAATAACAGTATACTGCCGTAATAGCAAATTATCGCTTTACTATGATAAATTATCGGAAGATTAAGGAAGAATTAAATATGACCGGCGAACAGATAATGAAGGTTACGGGGATACTCCTGGAAAACCTTATCCCCACACTTAAGATTTTCGGCTTTACGCTGCTTTTTTCAATACCGCTCGGACTTATCGTTGCGGCGCTGAAGATGTGCAGGTTCAAGCCAATATCGTGGCTTACAAATCTATACATACTCATAATGCGCGGAACACCGCTTATGCTCCAGATCATAGTTGTCTACTATGCACTGCCGTTTTTAAAGACGGCTACCAAAGGTACGGGCGGATTCGTGGAAAGCCTGCTGAGCGGCGTTGACCCTGCCGCAGAGAGCTTTATGTTCACTATGGTAATTATCGCATTCGTGCTGAACTATGCGGCATATTTTGCCGAGATATTCAGGGGCGGCATAGAGTCTATACCGAGAGGTCAGTATGAAGCGGCGGCGGCTCTGGGAATGACAAAGGCACAGACGTTCTTCAGGATAATTCTCCCGCAGGTAATAAAGCGTATCGTTCCTGCATCGTCAAACGAAGTAATTACGCTTGTAAAGGATACATCGCTTGCAAATGTCGTTGCTTACTCGGAAATAATGCTTGCGGCAAAACAGCAGATGATGAACTACAGCTCGCTCGTTCCGCTGTTTATTGCAGGTGTTTTCTATTTCGTAATGGCTACTGTGCTGACAGCGCTGTTCGGCTTTATCGAAAAGAAACTGAACTACTACAGATAAGGAGCAGGCGGAATGTCAATACTCAGTATAAAGAATCTATCAAAGAGCTTCGGAAAGCTCGAAGTTTTAAACCGATATTTCATTCAATGTGGAGAAGGGCGAGGTAATATCTATAATAGGTCCGTCGGGAAGCGGAAAATCAACGCTCCTGCGCTGTATAAATCAGTTTGAGAAGATAGACAGCGGTGAGTGCGAGATATGCGGCATCACTATGACAAGAAACGATGAAAAACGGCAAGGCGGTATATGCCGACAACAAAACGCTCCACGATATAAGGCTTAAAATCGGTCTTGTGTTCCAGAACTTCAACCTGTTTCCGCATATGTCGGTGCTGAAGAATATCACAGAGGCACCCGTCCATGTGTTAAAGCAGGATAAGATGCAGGCGGAACAGACGGCTATGGAGCTGCTCGGCAAAATGGGGCTTGCCGACAAGGCAAACGAATATCCGTGCAATCTGTCGGGCGGTCAGCAGCAGCGTGTGTCTATCGCAAGAGCGCTTGCACTAAGCCCCGAGCTTCTTTTTCTTTGATGAGCCGACATCTGCGCTCGACCCTGAGCTTACCGGCGAGATATTAAAGGTAATAAAGAGCCTTGCGGAAGAAAAAGATGACTATGGTTATCGTAACTCACGAAATGCAGTTTGCAAGCGAGATTTCCGACCGTGTAATATTTATGGACGGCGGATATGTTATTGAGAACGGCACTCCCGACGAGGTATTCAACAACAGCCGGAACGAGCGTACACGTCAGTTCCTTGAAAGGTATCATTCCTGATATTACTTGACGATACCCGGCAATTATGATAAAATATCTGTTATACGTTTACGCACACAGTAATTATATGGAAGGAAACTAATATGAAGGTACTCCTGTTTTCAGAAGGTATGAACCTTATCAAAATATCCGGTCTTGGCAGAGCAATCATGCACCAGCAGAGAGCAATGGAGCTTAACGGCATAGAATATACGCTCGACCCTAAGGACAGCTACGATGTTGTTCACATAAACACGCTCGGACTGAAATCTAAGCATCTTGCGAAAAAAGCAAAAAAGGCGGGCAAGAGAGTGGTGTACCACGCTCACTCAACGCAGGAGGACTTCCGTAATTCGTTCATCGGCTCTAATCTTATTTCGGGACTTTTCAAGAAGTGGATATGCAGCTGCTACCGCAGGGGCGATGTTATAGTGACTCCGACCGAGTATTCAAAGTCGCTGATAAGAGGCTATGGGCTGACCGCACCGATCTATGCCGTATCCAACGGTATTGACCTTGCGAGATATGAGCCTAAGGAAAACGACAGGGAGGCATTCCGCAAAAAGTTCGGTTTAAAAGACGATGACAAGGTCGTAATCTCCGTAGGACTTTACTTTGAACGTAAGGGTCTTCTCGATTTTGTTCAGATGGCAAAGGATATGCCCGACTATAAGTTTATCTGGTTCGGCAAAACTCCGCTTTACAGCGTACCGCACAAGATAAGAAAGGCGGTAAAGACAAAGCTGCCGAATCTGACATTTGCTGGCTATGTACAGCCCGATGAACTGAAACAGGCTTATGTCGGCTGTGACGTGTATATATTCCCTACCTTAGAGGAAACAGAGGGCATAGTGCTTCTTGAGGCGCTTGCGGCGAAGGCAAATGTTATCGTCCGTGATATACCTGTATTCGACTGGTTAAACGGCGGTACAGATTGCTATAAGGCAAAGGATAAGGACGAATTCGAGCGTATGATAAAGGAGATTTATGAGGGCAAGCTCCCGTCACTGCGTGAGAACGGACGCAAGGCAGTTGAAAATATGGATATAAAGAAGATCGGCGAAAAGCTGGTGAAGATTTATAACGGCACCGCCGAGGGCGGAGATTGATAAAAGCTCCAAGATACTCTATTGACATAAAAACGGACACTCCCAAAAAGAGTATCCGTTTTTTTATGTTATTTTTTAATATCAACAAACACAAGCTCCGGTCGGTTGAATATTCTCGGTACCGCTATCAATGTCGACGGCTTCCAAAGCCCTCTGCTGACAATATGGGCGGTGTCGCCGTGCATATAAACGCCTGCCGTGTATTTTTGGGAATACTCCCTGACCGGGAGCAAAAAACGCCGTCAATAAGTCCGGTATTCTCCACTGACCTCCGTGAGCGTGACCCGACAGAACTATATCAAAGTTGCCCTTTAAATATTCATCTATCTGTTCGGGAAAGTGAGCGATAAGTATTCTTGTACGCTTGCTGTCTTTTTTCCGAAGTCACGGCATCAAGCTGGTTTACAAGCTCGCCGTTTACCTCGTCATAGGTGTGAGCATCGTATATTCCGCAGATTTCGGTTTCGTTTCCGTTGATATTAATGACCGTACCGTTTCCTTCAAGCACGGTAACTCCGAAGTCCGACATCTGCTGTTTTTATTCTTGCGCTGTCGCCCCTTGCATTTTCGTGGTTTCCGATAGTGTAGAAGCACGGATAACGCTTTACGAGATATTTCACAAGAATGTATGAGTTTTCGGGCAGGTCGTCCTGCGTTTTATCCGCAAGATCTCCGCCGAATACGACTATATCGGGTTTTGCACCGTCTATCGCATTTTTAAGCTCCGACTGACTTTTCCCGAAAAGGCTGTTGTGCAGGTCCGAAACAAATGCAATGCGTACAGGCGATGATACCTTCCCGCTTTTTTATCTCGTAGGTCGTTGTCTGCAGCCGCATATCACAGGCGACAAGTCCCTAAAGCGGCAAGAGCCGCTCCCGCAACGCCTGCGGCACAGCCTACAGCTATTCTTTTCTTTGTCTTTTTTTGTGAGCGTAAAATCACCTCTTAATATCCGCCCGAGCCGTCAAGGCTGGGGTCATTTTCTATCCAGCTTTCAACATTGATGACCTTGTATTCGTTTGCTGAGGTGCGGATAAATACATCCTTGATACCTGCGTTTATTATAAGACGCTTACACATTGAGCAAGGCTCAACCTCTCCGCAGAGCGTGCCGCCTGAGGTCATATCGTGACAGGCAAGGAAAAGCGAAGAACCTATCATATCCGTCCTTGACGCACTGATTATACAGTTTGCCTCTGCGTGAACCGAGCGGCAAAGCTCGTAACGCTGACCTTTCGGAACGTTCAGCTTTTCACGGGTGCATATTCCGAGGTCGGAACAGTTTTTAAGGCCTCTCGGCGCTCCGTTGTATCCTGTGGCGATTATCTCATCGTTGTGTACTATTATTGCACCGAAATTCCTGCGCAGGCAGGTTCCCCGCTCACATACCGTTTCGGCTATGTCAAGGTAGTAATTTATCTTATCTCGTCTTTCCATAGTTTAACCTTTCTGAAAACAGTTTTTCTTATACTGAGTTTAATATAACACAAATACTGCCCTTTTGTCAATCGAAAACAGCAGGTATAAATATGAAAAACCGCCGTGAAAAAATCACGGCGGTAAGCATTAATCTGTTTTCTTTGCGTCGGGGAGCATATACTTCTCACTGAAAACAGTGAACTTTCTGCGGAACTCCTCGTTGTTTGTAGCTTTGAGGTCGCTTATATAGCTATGTGTGTCAAAGCTGTTGTCATGTCTATCTGTATCATACAGACTGCAATATTTGAGCAGTGGTCTGCCACTCTTTCGTAATTCGTGATAAGGTCGGTCAGCACAAAGCCCATTTCAATGGTGCATTTGCCTTTACGCAGACGCTTGACGTGTCTGTTTCTAATCTCGGTACGCAGATTGTCGATTACTTCTTCAAGAGGTTCGACCGATTTTGCCTGCTCAATATCTCCATGCTCGAACGCCGTAATGGCGGTATCGAGTATTTCGTTTAAAGCACCGTTGAAAATGTGTATTTCCTCAATAGCCTTCTTCGAGAACGAAAGGCCCTTCATATGCATTTCCTTTGCACATTCACTAATATTGACAGCGTGGTCCGATATACGCTCAAAGTCGCTGATGCAGTGCAGTAGCATATTTACCGTCTGGCTGTCGCCGGGGGTAAGGTTCTTGGAACCCAGCTGTAACAGGTAACTGCCGAGCTTGTCCTCATAGACATCGACTTTTTCCTCGTTCTCATTTACTATTTCGACATCGCGATCGTTATATTTGGACATAAGCCCCATTGAGAGCTTCAATGTATCTCTTGCACAGTCTGCCATTCTGACAGCTATTGACTTGCACTGCTCCAGAGCAACTGAGGGAGTTGCAAGGAAACGGGGGTCAAGTATCTGGAACTCGTTTTTCGGAGCATTATCGTCCTTCTTGTCACGCACTGAGATATATGCGAGCTTTTCGAGCAGCTTCATGAACGGTAACCAGACTATCGTTGCAAAGATATTGAATACGCTGTGCATTATCGCTATGCCTGCCTGGTTTGCAGACTGTTCAAAGAACTCGAAGGGGAATATAGCGTTTATGATATAGAACAGTACCATAAATACTATAGTGCCGATGAGGTTGAAGTAAAGGTGAACAAGTGCGGCACGCTTTGCGTTCTTGTTTGCACCGATTGCAGAAAGCAGTGCGGTAACGCAGGTACCTATATTCTGTCCCATGATTATCGGCAGGGCAGTGCTGTAAGTAACCGCTCCCGTAGCGCACATAGCCTGCAGAATGCCAACAGACGCAGACGAACTCTGAATAACGGCTGTAAGCACAGCGCCTGCAATAACGCCAAGCACGGGATTTGAGAACATAGTGAGAATGCTCTTGAACTGTTCGTTGTCAGCCAGCGGCGCAACGGCGGAACTCATCGTTTCCATACCGAACATAAGTATCGCAAAACCCATAAGGATAGTACCTATATCCTTTTTCTTGCTGGATTTTGACATCATTATAAAGAAAATGCCGATTATCGCCAGTATAGGCGTGAAAGATGTGGGCTTGAGCAGCTGCATGAAAATGCTTTCACCCTGTATTCCTGTCAGTGACAACAGCCACGATGTCATAGTAGTACCTATATTGGCACCCATAATAACACCGATAGCCTGCGACAGCCTCATAATACCCGAGTTTACAAAACCGACTACCATTACTGTGGTTGCCGATGATGACTGGATTACTGCTGTGACTAAAGCTCCGAGCATGATGGCTTTGAAAGGGTTGGAGGTCATTTTTTCGAGAATTCGCTCAAGGCGGCTTCCCGATAGCTTTTCAAGGCCCTGTCCCATTGCATTCATACCGAACAGGAACAGCGCAAGTCCTCCGACCATAGTCAGAATGCCGAAAATATCCATAGTTTTCCTTTCCAGACTTGTCTTCTTTTTGATTTTTTTTGCTTTGCCGTCGGATATGCGGCAAGCGTTTTCTTTTGTTCTTATACTAAATCCGTCTTACATTGCTGTTACATCTTTGTAACAGCGATATTACAGCCGGATTACAGCTTCTTTACTTAAAACACACAGACTTATCCCCGTGAATAAGGTTTTCGTCTTATACGGGGGTCCGCTTTATATCAGATTTTATATTACGGCAAGCGTGAATACGACTGTGCCGAACGTATATTCTATGGGTATTGTAAGCGTGAACTTCGATTTTATACCGCTTACAGCCGATGATGTGGTCGTTTCCTGCGGATTAAGACCTATTTCTTTGCCTGTAGTTTCGGAAATATTGACGTTATAAAGACCGTTGCTGAGGTTTAAGAATTCGCTGATAGCGTCATTTGCATAGTCCATATCAGTTATTTCTTCCTCTGCAAAACGGCTTGCAAATACTGCGGCCGCCTTGTTGTCGGCTGTTATAGCCGATACTGCGTTGAAATCGCCGCAAAGCTCCTGTATGACCGACGTATCGTTGCTGTCTGTAACGGCTGACTGTAAGGGGGTGAAATCATCGCCAACAAAACGGATAAGATTCTTGAACAGAACATTTACATATTCAGAGCAATAATCCTTGTATTCGCCCTCGATAGCGAAGAAAGAAGAAATAACGTTTTCTGTCTTTTCGTTATCTTCATTGCTGAAGTCCTTGTCGGTAAGTCCGTTTTCTTTTTTTATAGTCGTTGAGAACGGTTTCGAATTCCTCGTTTGTAAGACAGCCCATATCAACGAGCGCCTGTCCGAGTAAAAGGCAGCCGGTCTTCTGGCTTGAAAGAAGCTCTTCGACCTGTGCTTCGGTAAGATAGCCCATATCAACGGCAATATCGCCTATTCTCTTGTCTACCGTTGCCTGCTTCTTATGTACGGCGTCAACCTGCTTTGCCGTCATATAGCCTGCGTTGATGGCAAGCACGCCCAGCTTTACTCTTGTTGTGTCCTTCTTTTCGAGAGCAACACGGAGATTTGCGGGTGAAACGATTTTCTTGTTTAACAGATAGCTGCCGAAAAACTGTGTGAACATCGCTTAAGCCTCCTTCTTGAAATAGTTGTCGAGGAGCTTGTAAAGCTGTTCTTCGTCAACGGGTTTCTGTAAAAGTCGTTAGCGCCGAGCTTGATAGCCTCGGAGAGATTGCCTACGGTGCCGACCGATGTAGCCATAATAACAACGGCGTCGGGCGAATTTGTCTTGATCAGCTTGAGTGCCTCAACTCCCGAAAGCTCAGGCATTACGATGTCCATAAAAGTAACATCGGGGTACGATGTCTGCAAACTTTTCAACTGCCTGCGCACCGTCGCTTGCCTCGAAAATCTGAGTGAAGCCGTATGCGGTAAGAAGTTTTTTTCATCTTGTTTCTGACCATCATTGAGTCATCGCATACAAGAACCTTTGCTTTTGAAAGATCTTTTTCCATATTTCTTTTTCCTTCCTGACCTCTGAATTTATATCATAATAATATTTACCCGTTGTTAAGCACCGAATACAAACAGATAGCTCAGTGCAAACCATTCCCGTACCCAGTAAACAGGAACAAGATACCATGGTGTAGCGGCGCTGACGCATTTAACGTCATAGCCCAGACTTTCGGCTTGCAGCCTTGCCCGCCACTGATGAAAGCCGTCGGTCACGATAGCTATTCTGAGCGGCTTCCCGCTGTCTTCAAGTATCTGTTTTGAAAACAGCAGGTTTTCATAGGTGCTTGAAGACTTGTCCTCTTTTGTGATACGGTTTTCCGATATGCCGTCATTCACGAGTGCCTCATACATAGCTTCTGCCTCGCTGATATGCTCGTTATCGCCCTTACCGCCCGAAACGATGCAGTCGGCTTTCGTATCCGCCGACAGATAGCTGCAGGCTGCGTCAAGGCGGCGCCTGAGCATAAGGCTCGGGCCGTCACGTCTTACCTGACAGCCAAGCACTATTACCGTGCGTGAGCCGTCCTTTTTCGGGTGCGTCGTTCATATTTGCAATCATAAAAGCCGAGAGCGTTATCGCATATACCGCAAGTATGCCGTATATGATAAGCACGGCACGGAAGATATATCTCACCGCTTTTTTTTTGCGTTGCTGAACAGCTTCGGGGTGAATATGCCGAGAAGCACCGTTACACCGCCTATTACAAACCCGAAATAAGAGCCTGTGTTAAGCGTTCCGCTGAAAAGCGGTATTATGAACATTGTCAGCACTATCGCACCTGTGACAATGAGCGTATATGACAGTATCCTTACCGGTTTTGATGAGCAGTCCGATATTCTGACCATATCGCTTCTTACTTTGACAGGAGCTTCTTTACTCTCTGCATAGCTTCAACCGTGTTTTCGTGAGTGCCGAATGCAGTAAGTCTGAACCAGCCGTCGCCGTTCTTGCCGAAGCCTGCACCGGGAGTGCCGACAACCTCGGCTTCGTTCAGGAGCTTGTCGAAGAATGTCCAGCTGTCCATTCCGTCGGGGCATTTGAACCAGATGTACGGGCTGTTCTTGCCGCCTGTATACTTGATTCCAAGCTCGTCAAACGTTTCGCTCATAACCTTTGCGTTCTGCATATAGTAAGCTATTGTAGCTCTCGTCTGCTTGTAGCCTTCCTCTGTGAATACAGCCTCTGCGGCACGCTGAACGGGATAGGAAACACCGTTGAACTTGCTTCCCTGTCTTCTGCACCATAACTGCATAAAGCTGATTTCTTCACCGGTGGGAGTTTCAAGCATAAGTTCTTCGGGGATAACGGTATAACCGCATCTTGTACCGGTAAAGCCTGCTGTCTTGGAAAGCGAGCATATCTCTATAGCGCACTTTCTTGCTCCTTCTATCTGGAAGATCGAGCGGGGAAGTGTTTCGTCTGAGATAAACGCTTCATAAGCCGCATCAAAGATAATTACGGATTTATTCTTTATAGCATAGTCTACCCATACCTTGAGCTGTTCTTTTGTATAAACAGAGCCTGTGGGGTTGTTGGGTGAGCAAAGATAGATAAGACCGGGTTTCATGGATTCATCGGGCATAGCGGCAAATCCGTTGTCTTCCGTAGAGTTTACATAGTGAACTGTTCTTCCGCCCATTACGTTTGAGTCAACATATACAGGATATGCGGGGTCTGTTACGACAACGTCCTCGTTTTCGCTGAAGATGTCGCCGATGTTGCCGCAGTCGCTCTTTGCACCGTCGCTTATCAGCACCTCTTCGGGAGAAACGGTTACGCCGAAGCTCTTGTAGTAGCCTGCAACCGCTTCACGAAGGAAGTCGTAGCCCTTACCGCTGTCCTCGTAACCTCTGAATGTTTCCTTTACGCCCATTTCGTCAGCGGCCTTCTTCATAGCCGCAACTACAACGGGAGCCAAAGGCTGTGTAACGTCGCCTATACCCATCTTTATAATTTTATTATCGGGGTGAGCGGCAATGTACTCTCTTACTCTCTTGCCTATTTCGATAAAAAGATAGCTTTTTCTTGAGATTTAAAAAGCCCGGATTCATCTTTGCCATTTGCGTTAAGTTTCCTTTCTTTCTGTAAGCGGCGTGTCTTTATATCGACACAGATATACACAATATCATTATATCCGCTGTAACCTCAAAAGTCAAGAAATAACGGCACTTAAAACTATCCAAATAATAAGAGTGTTTTACGGTAATTTTACTCAAAATTCAGAAAATGCGGGCAGAACTACACTTATTTAATATAATTTCTGCGATACATCTTGAAATTCCTGCGTAAATAGTGTATAATAGTCTAATAATACAGATACAGCCTCCGCTTTTCCTTTGCGGAGGCCGTATCTTTTATTTCGGAACAAATTCTATTTTTAACTTCATGTCCATTCCTGCGGCAAGCCTGCACAGCGTTCTGAGCGAAGGGTTGGAATTTCCGTTTTCCAGCTTGCTTATGTCGCCCTGAGCTATTCCCGTCTTTTCCGATAAGGTCTTTTTTGTGTTATACCTTTTGATTTTCTTGCGTCTATAATCGCCCTTATGAGCGCATATTCAGGCTCAAGAGCGTCATATTCCGTTCTGAAGCATTCGTCTTTGAGCTGTTCGTTAAGATAATCGTTGAAATTGGTAGCCATATCTGTTCCTCCTCACGCTATGATTTGTTTTTGCTCAGATAATCTCTTCTGTAATTCTCGGCTTTTTCTATTTCCGACTGCGGTGTTTTCTGCGTTTTTCTTGACAAAGCCGTGTGTAAGTATAGCTTTCCGACCCGAAACAAAAAAATACAGAACTCTTGTTATATCGGTGCTGACTTTTGCTCTGAGCTCAAATATCCCGTTATTCAGATGCTTTGAATACGGCTCACGCAACTCGTATCCGTAATCACGCAGAAGCTCAACGGTTCGTATCATTTTTGCCCTCATTTTATTGTCAAGTCCGTCAAGAAATTCTTTAGCCGGCTCTGTACCGTCGTCTTTCTTGTAAAAAGATGATTACAAATTCTTCTTTTTCTTCTATATCTATCACCGCTTTTTACATTTATATAGGATATTTTCTATATTTATTATACGTCTTATTCGCCGGAATGTCAATACCGAAATCGGCTCTTTCGATACTTATTTAATATAATTTCTGCGATACGTCTTGAAATTCCTGCGTAAATAGTGTATAATTTTGAATGTGTGACGTTCCCGAAAAGTTAATATTACGTTAATCGGAACGTGGCACAATTACAGTCAGAATCGGCATATAGCCGTATAAATTCCGGAAGGAAAAGAACAGATGTTGCATATAGGACTTGACGTAGGTTCAACTACCGTTAAAATTGCGGTGCTGGACGATGAAAATAATGCCGTATACAAGAATTATCAGAGGCATTATTCGGATATAAAAAGACAATTGCAGAGGTTCTCGGCGGATGCCTTGAAACCATAGACGAGAAGAATGTTACCGTTGCGGTAACAGGCTCGGGCGGTATCTCGGTATCGCACTGGCTCGGAATACCCTTTGTACAGGAGGTTTCCGCAGGAACAACGGCAATACAGACATTTATTCCTCAGACAGACGTAGCTATAGAGCTTGGCGGCGAGGACGCAAAGATTACATATCTCACAGGCGGTATCGAACAGCGTATGAACGGCTCGTGCGCAGGCGGTACAGGTGCGTTCATTGACCAGATGGCTTCGCTTCTGAATACCGATATAACAGGCATAAACGAACTTGCAAAGGACTACACGACTATATACCCCATTGCGTCACGTTGCGGTGTTTTCGCAAAGTCGGATATACAGCCGCTGCTTAATGACGGCGCTAAAAAGAGTGATGTTGCCGCATCAATATTCCAGTCGGTCGTAAACCAGACGATAAGCGGACTTGCCTGCGGCAAGCCGATAAGAGGACACGTCGCGTTCCTCGGCGGACCGCTTCACTATCTTTCGGAGCTCAGAAAGCGTTTCATCGAAACGTTACAGCTTGACGATGAACATATAGTTTTCCCGCCCGACGCAAATCTGTTTGTCGCTATGGGCGCATCTCTTGCGGAAAACCGTGAGGAGCTTTCTGTGGACAAGCTGAGAGACGATCTTAAGGCGCTTGCTAATGTCGAGGTACACGAGGTAGAAAGACTTGCACCACTGTTCAAAGACGAGCAGGAACTTAAAGAATTCTGCGACAGACACGCAAAGGCGGTTATCCCTGTAAAAGAACTGTCTGAAGCCGAAGGTCCCTGCTATCTTGGTATAGATGCAGGCTCTACCACAACAAAAGCTACTCTTATAAATAAAGACGGCGATATTCTCTATTCTCACTACGGAAACAATATGGGCGATCCGCTCAAATCCGTGATTGAGATAGTAAAAGACGTATATTCGAAAATGCCCGAAAAGGCATATATAGCAAAATCAACCGCTACAGGCTACGGCGAGCATCTTATAAAGGCGGCGCTTGGTGTTGATTTCGGCGAGATCGAAACAATGGCGCATTACAAGGCCGCTGAGAAGATTCTGCCGGAGTTGAGTTTATCCTCGACATAGGCGGTCAGGATATGAAGTGTATGCGTGTAAAGGACGGAGAAATAGAGAGCATACTTCTTAACGAGGCTTGCTCATCCGGTTGCGGCTCGTTTATCCAGAACTTTGCAAATGCGCTCGGTATGCAGCCCGAAGAATTTGCTCAGATAGGCCTTTCAGCAAAAAGCCCAGTTGACCTCGGTTCACGCTGTACAGTATTTATGAACAGCCGTGTAAAGCAGGCTCAGAAGGAGGGTGCAAGCGTTGCGGATATATCCGCAGGACTTTCCTATTCTGTAGTTAAGAACGCTCTGTTCAAGGTTATCAAGATCCGTGACCCGAAGCAGATGGGCGAAAAGATAATAGTACAGGGCGGTACGTTTCTTAATAACTCGGTACTTCGTGCCTTTGAGCTTACCTGCGGACGTGAGGTAGTACGTCCGGATAAGGCAGGTCTTATGGGCGCATACGGAAGTGCGCTTGTCGCTCTGTCCCGTGACGACGGCAAGGGCAGTACGTTAGCCCCGCTTGAAAAGCTCGAAAATTCTTTACTATTCAGAAAACAACTGCACGGTGCGGCAGATGTTCAAATAACTGCCTGCTTACTATCAGTAAGTTTGCAGACGGAACAAGATACATAACGAACAACCGCTGTGAGCGTGGCGCAGGTCTCGGAAGCAAGAGCAAGGAGCTTTTTACCCAACCTGTTCGATTATAAATACAAGAGATTGTTCGACTATGAGCCGCTCGACCCCGAAACAGCGCCGAGAGGTGTAGTCGGAATTCCCCGTGTGCTCGGACTTTACGAGAACTATCCGTTCTTGGTTTACGCTGTTCACAAAGCTCGGCTACAGTGTAAAGCTGTCGCCTAAATCAAGCCGTGAGATATATGACAGAGGTATCGAAACGATGCCATCAGAGTCGGTATGTTATCCCGCAAAGCTGTCACACGGACATATAATGTCGCTTCTTGACGAGGGCGTGAAGTTTATATTCTACCCTGCGCTTCCTTATGAAATGGATAACGGCGGCGGAGGAGATAACCATTATAACTGCCCCGTTGTCGCAACATACAGCGAGGTTATAAAGAACTCCGTACCCGAGCTTCGTGCAGATGATATAACTTTTATGAACCCGTTTTGCCTATATATGACGAGGACAGAATGCTTGAACGTCTTATCGAGGAGTTCATGCCGCTCGGTATAGGCGGAGCGGAAATAGGCGTTGCGCTCAAAGCCGCCTATGAGGAGGACAGACGCTTCAAGGACGATATACGCTCAAAGGGCGAAGAAGTGCTTAAGATGCTCAAGGAAAAGGGCAAGAGAAGGGCATCGTTCTTGCAGGCAGACCTTATCACGTTGACCCCGAAATAAATCACGGTATCCCCGAAATGATAAACGGCTACGGCTTTGCTGTGCTGACAGAAGACAGCGTTGCACATTTAGGCACGGTAGTACGTCCTATCCGTGTAGTTGATCAGTGGATGTACCACACAAGACTTTATGCGGCGGCTACGCTTGTAGGTCAGACTCCGGAGCTTGAGCTTGTACAGCTCAACTCATTCGGCTGCGGACTTGACGCTATCACAACAGACGAGGTACAGGAGATACTGCAGGGCTACGGCAGAATGTACACAGTACTGAAGATAGACGAGGTAAATAATCTCGGTGCGGCAAGAATAAGACTGCGCTCACTTATCTCGGTAATGGAGGAGCGTGAAAGAAACGGCATAAAGCCCGTACCGAAGTACAAGGGTTATATCCGTCAGCCTCTGTTCACAAAGGAAATGAAGAAGGACTATACGATTATAGCTCCTCAGATGTCGCCGTATCATTTTGAACTGCTTGAACAGGCATTCCGCTACTCGGGATATAATGTTGAGATACAGAAGAACTATTCAAAGGAAGTAGTGGACGAGGGATTAAAGTACGTCAACAACGATGCCTGCTACCCTGCCATTATCACTATAGGTCAGCTTCTCTATGCGCTCAATCACGGCAAGTATGACAAGGACAAGGTAGCGGTGCTTATCACCCAGACGGGCGGTGCCTGCCGTGCCACAAACTATGTCGGTATGCTCAAAAAGGCACTGAAGGATGCAGGACTTGACAATGTTCCGCTGATTTCGCTGAACGTTGTCGGAATGGAGAAGAATCCCGGATTCACGCTGACGCTTCCGCTGATATACCGTGCTTTCATATCGGTAATTTACGGAGATCTGCTCAGCCGTTGCGTATACCGTGTACGTCCTTATGAGGCTGAAAAGGGCGCAACGAACAAGATGTACGAGAAGTGGAACGAAAAGCTCAAAAGGCGAGATAAAAGAGCTTGTCGCTTGCACGTTTCAACAAGAATGTAAAGGCTATCGTTGCCGACTTTGATTCTATCCCTACGCTTGATATTGAAAAGCCCCGTGTCGGAATTGTCGGTGAGATACTTGTAAAATACCACCCTGCCGCAAACAACAACGTTGTAGAGCTTGTCGAGGCTGAGGGCGCAGAGGCTGTAGTACCCGACCTTATGGGATTCATCTACTTTATCTGCGACCATGCAAATTCACGCCACGAGCTGCTTACCGTTTCCGGTGCAAGATATAAGCTGAGCAATATGGCGATAAAGCTGATCGAATTTATGCAGAAGTCATATAAAGGGAGCAATAGAAGGCACTAAGTTCGGCTCGTTTATGAAGATAAGCGATATGAGAAAGCTTGTCAAGGGCGTTGTATCGACAGGTAACATAGCAGGCGAGGGCTGGTTCCTGTCTGCTGAGATGATAGAACTTATCCACAGCGGAGTAAACAATATAATCTGTATGCAGCCGCTTTGCCTGCCTGCCGAACCACGTTACAGGCAAGGGCATAATCGGAGAACTGCGCAGACAGAACCCCGAATCCAACATCATAGCCGTTGACTATGACCCCGGCGCATCGGAGGTAAATCAGGTCAACCGTATCAAGCTGATGCTGACGCAGGCATTCAGACAGATGCGTGAGAAGAAGCTCCCGACAGAAGAAAACATTGTCGCACCGGAAGCAAAGGTAAAAATCAACGATAAATATTCAGCACTCGATGTTTAAGTGCAGTTAATAACCTTGTGTTATTCTGTGAATGTAACATAAACCCGACAAAAAGAAAGGCAAATATTATGGCAGAAATGAAATTCAGCACAAGCTCATCGGACACTAAGGAATTCAACGGGAAGAAAGCAGGAAAGATAGCTGTTATCGCTGTTATTGCGGTAGCACTGATTATCGTTTTGTTCAACTGCTTCTCGATAGTAAACGAAGGCTTTATCGGCGTAAAGTACACATTCGGAAAGATAACGCAGGACAATCTTGCACCCGGTCTTAACTTCTGCATACCCTTTATAGAGGAGATAAGACAGGTCGATACAAGAGAGCAGATCTATTCGGTAACGGACAACGCTTATACAAGCGACACGCAGACGGTAGAGTCGTTACAGCTTAAGCTGAACTACAGATATGACAGCGCAAAGCTCTCCGATATAATAAGAAATGTCGGAATTGACAATGTAGAGTCAAAACTGCTTGTTCAGAACGTAGCGAAAATATCAAAGAACGAAATAGGTAAAGTAAAGGCGGAGGAGCTTGTACAGTCAAGAGCCGACGTTCAGCAGACTATACAGCAGGAGCTTACAAATACGCTTGCTCCCAGCGGAATAATCGTTGTTTCATTTGCAATAGAGAACCTTGCGTTTGACGAAGCGTTTGAAACGTCTATACAGGCTAAGGTTATAGCCGCACAGGACGCTCTCAAGATGGAGAACAAGACAAAGGAAAAAGAGGAAGAAGCAAAGCAGGTCCGTTATCGCCGCACAGGCAAAGGCTGACAGTACAAAGCTTGAAGCGGACGCACAGGCTTACGCTATCCAGGCTGTACAAAAAACAGCTTGAAACAAGTCCCAACTACATTGATTATATGAAGATAAACAACTGGAACGGTCAGTTACCTCAGATAATCGGTGACGGTGTAAACCCTTTTGTAAATCTTGACAGCAGTGCAAACAGCACAGAAAGCAAGAGTGACAAGAGCGACAGTACATCAAAGAGCAACTGACGGTCTGGCAAGGCAGAATAAGGAATATTGAAATACGCCCACAGGGCAACCTCAATTTTTCATTTTTTTAATATCAGGGGAGGGGAATACCCTCCCCGTTCTTGCCGTTTAAACGGCATAATATCAAGGGGTAATTATGGACTATTTAACACTGAAAAAACAGGTGCTGAACAAGTATTTCAGCCGTACAAACGATATGCAGAAAAAGGCGGTGTTCCGTATAAACGGAGCAGTGCTTATAGTGGCAGGCGCAGGAAGCGGTAAAACCACCGTGCTTTGTAACCGTATCGCAAATATGCTCCTTTTCGGTAATGCGTATAACAGCAATACCGTAAGAGAGCTGTCCGACGATGATGTCGCTTTTTGCACAGAGCTTTCTTGCAGGTGAAATCGACAACTTTGATGCGGCTGAGCGTCTTTCGGAGATTTTCGGCGAGGACAGAGTAAAGCCGTGGAACATACTTGCGGTGACCTTTACGAATAAGGCGGCGGCAGAGCTTAAGGAACGTCTTGAAAATATGGGCGCAGATGTTGACGGTATATGGGCGGCAACGTTCCACAGTGCCTGCGTCAGAATACTGCGACAGGATATAGAGAAACTTGGTATGGGCTATAAGTCCAACTTTACGATATACGATACCGACGATCAGCTTAAGGTTATCAAGACGGTAATGAAAGAGCATAATATTTCCGACAAGGCGGTAACTCCGAAGGCGGTGCAGAATTTAATATCACGCTCAAAGGATAAGCTGATAACTCCCGATAAGTTTTCAACAAAGGGAAAGAACGGCAGTGACGATTATCAGCTTTCTACCGCAAAGACTATCTATACCGACTATCAGGCAAGGCTTGAGGCGGCGAATGCACTCGACTTTGACGATATAATAATGCTGACTGTAAAGTTGTTTGCACATTGTCCCGATGTTCTTTCGCACTGGCAGAACAGATTCAAATACATAATGGTCGATGAGTATCAGGATACCAATGCGGCACAGTATAAGCTGGTGTCACTGCTTGCCGAGGGCAGCGGAAACCTGTGCGTTGTAGGTGATGAGGATCAGAGTATCTATCGTTTCAGGGGCGCTACCATTGAGAATATCCTCTCGTTTGAAGAGCAGTTCGGCGCAGAGGTCATAAAGCTGGAGCAGAACTACCGTTCAACCGCTACCATACTTAAAGCGGCAAATGCGGTCATAGCGAACAACACTCAGCATAAGGACAAGAATCTGTGGTCAGACCTCGGTGACGGTGATAAGATAAGAATGGATCGCTTTTCTACCGAGCAGGAAGAGGCGATGTTTATAACAGAGCGTATCCTTGACGGAGTGAAGCAGGGAAAGAAGTACGCCGACCACGTTATACTCTACCGTAACAACGCCCAGTCAAGAACGGTCGAAACCACGCTTGCAAAGAGCGGCATACCTTATAAGATAATCGGCGGTGTGCGTTTCTATGAGCGTAAGGAAATAAAGGATATTATCGCTTATCTTTGCGTGCTTAACAATAATTATGATGAAGTGCGCTTTGGAAGAATCGTAAACGAGCCTGTAAGAGGAATAGGTGCGGCAACGCTTGACGAACTGAACCGTGTCGTATCGGGCATGGGAATATCCTATGTACAGGCATTGTGCGAGAGCGACAGCCTGCCGTCGCTGTCAAGAAAGGCAAAGGTGCTTGTTCCGCTCGGTGAAACGTTCGGCGAGCTTTCACAGCATACCGATGATATTTCGGACGGTAGCCTTATTGACGATATTCTTGACCGCTTCGGCTACAGAGAGGCAATGCAAAGACAGGGACTTGAGGGCGAGGTCCGCCTTGAAAATATTAACGAACTTAAATCAAATATGATAACCTTCGCAAAGGAAAACGAGGGTGCGGGATTATCGGAATTTTTAGAGCAGGTAGCGCTTGTTTCTGATATGGACAGCTTTGAAGCCGATGACGACAAGGCGGTGCTTATGACAATGCACTCCGCAAAGGGACTTGAATTTGACACCGTATTTGTAGTAGGCGCAGAAGAAAATATTTTCCCGGCTACCGTTCACAGTTTGACCCGATGGAGATAGAGGAAGAAAGAAGACTTGCCTACGTTGCAATAACAAGAGCAAAGCGACATCTTTATTTTACCTGTGCAAAACAGCGTATGCTGTACGGTCAGACAATGAGAAACAAGGTCTCACGCTTTGTGGTGGAGATACCGTCACAGTATATGGCTTATGACGATCATACGGCTGTTACAGCGTCGGCGGCGGCAAGAAGCGCAGAGCAGATGAAGCCCCGTACAAGCTATTTACAGCAACAGCAGAGATCGTACCGTGCCGGACAGCGTGAAATGGAAAAACGTGTCGAGAATGTAAGCTATGCGCCGGGCGAGCGTGTGCATCACGGGGTATTCGGTGACGGAACTGTGCTTTCGGCAAAGGCAATGGGCGGAGATTGGCTGCTTGAAATAGCGTTTGACGATAAAGGCACCAAGAAGGTTGCCGCAAAGTTTGCCAAGATGACGAAGATATGACGAAGATATAAGGAGTAGTATTTTGTTATAAAAGGGGTCGCAGGGGCAAAGCCCCCGACAGGGATTAGGGGCGGTAGCCCCAATAATACAGCCCCGGCACGGACGCCGGGCGTGTATGCCCAAAGGCTCTGCACGATGCAGAGCCAACCAAGCATACACAGTCCTTCACCGTGGGGAAGGGGTTTGGGGTTAGGGTTAGAGAAGTTTCTACACCAAAAACGACTTTTTCTATACCTGAATAAAGGAGTAACTATGGAGATAAAGGCTGTAATATTTGATATGGACGGGCTTATGCTCGATACCGAAAAACTGCTCGTTAAATACTGGTGCGAGGCGGCAAACAAGCTCGGATTTCCTATGGAACGCAGACACGCACTTGCACTGCGATCATTTTCAAGAAAGTTTGCAATACCGAAACTTAAAGAGTGGTTCGGAGAAGACTGCGACTATATGGCTATACACGATCTGCGTGTAAAGCTGATGAAGGAATACACGGACGTACACGGCATAGAGAAAAAGCAGGGGCTTGACACACTGCTTGACTATCTTACGTCACACGGCTACAGAACGGCGGTCGCTACCGCTACAAATATCGAGCGTGCTGAGGAGTACCTTAAAAAGATAGGTGTTTATGACAAGTTCGAAACTATAATCTGCGGTAATATGCTCGAAAACGGCAAGCCCTGTCCCGACATCTATCTTTATGCCTGCGAAAAGCTCGGGGCTTGAGCCGTCACAGTGCATGGCGCTTGAGGACAGCCCGAACGGCGTAAAATCCGCAAGCAGTGCGGGCTGTGTCACTGTAATGGTACCCGACCTTACTGAGCCTGAGGAGGAACAGCTTAAAGCTGTGTATGCGGTCGCACCGTCACTCGATAAGGTGATAGACGTACTTGAAAATATGAAGTAAATAAAGGCTGTCGGAAAATTGATTTATTATTAAAGCCACACAGTGAAATATATCACCAACACCGCCGGAAACATTTTCCGTACCGACAAGGCATTAATATTTTCGTGAGTATATCAGTGCAACTGCACTGACATTGACCTTTCAAAAAACGCCACTAACCTGAGATATATGTACTAACCTGCGGACGTGTAGCGTTAAGCGTCCCTGCATTGACAGGATGTACAGTGTTCAGGTGGTTATTCGAGTTCCGCTAACACCACGACGGGGTGTGGGTATGGGTAAGGAAAGAGGGAGCAAGAGGGAGAAAACCTAAAGGGACAGGGAGAGGGGCTGTCAAGTCCCTTGTCCTGATCCCTTTGGTTGTTTCCCTCTTTCATATTGACAGGTGTACCCACTCGAATAGCGAACCCGAGAAGTGCTGCCCGACAAAAAAGAACTATCGGTAGCTTGCTATCATTGTCAGAACTGAACGATATAATAGAAGTATATCAAATAAAAGACTTTTTATAAATCGAGGCTGTCGGCACGCATAAGCCGACAGCCTTTTTTATATTTACACACCGCCGTGCGTACCCTCTTTCCCGTAAGTCTTTTTTTTCTTGTTCTTGGTATACGGTATCCCGTCACTGTCCGGTACGGCATAGGGATAAACATTACGGTATTCATCGGCCGCCGTTTTGCTCGTCGGGTCGGAAGGAATAAGCCCCGTGCAGTCCGATGAGGAACAGCATCCGCAGAAATTATCAAGAATTATTTCTTCCGTTTCACTGCGTTCCTCAGGCGTTTTTGGGACAGGATTTTTCATAAGCCTGTTTTGCTTTTTTAAATCGTTATTATCCATTGTTGTTCCTTTCATAATGTAAAATCGGTTGCCGTTTTAAAACGGCACAGTGTTTCGTGAGTTGTGTGAGTTTCGTGAATAGTATGCGTAAAAATCCGCATCATTATTACGACAGAAGTTATCGCAAATTCTAAAAAATGTAAATGCACAAATTGTACACAGAAATTAATAATAATTTGTGCAAATTTTATTAAAAAAAATCTCTTGACAAAGTGCTGAAAGTGTGTTATATTGTGTTTAGCACTCAGAGAGGTAGAGTGCTAACAGATAAAAATTATGAGTGCTAACCGGCCGGAAACAGCGGAGTGCCGCTGAAAGAAGGGAAAAGGAATATGGAAAACCGTACACTCAGAATCCTTGAAGCGATAGTTGACGAATATATACGCACCGGCGAGGCGGTCGGCTCAAAGCTGATAGCCGAAAAGCTGGATAATGCAGTTTCAAGTGCAACTATAAGAAATGAGATGGCGGCTCTTGAACAGCAGGGCTATCTTGAGCATACGCACACAAGCTCGGGACGACTTCCGACATATCAGGGACTGAGGCTTTATATAGAAAAGGTAATGTCGCCCGCACAGTTACCCGATGAAGAAAAAAGAGGAGATAGACCGTATATTTGATAATATCGGCGGAGCGACCGATGACGAGATAATCGACAATGCGTCAAGGGCTCTTGCGGATATTACGAAATGTGCGATAGTTTCTACCAACACCGTAAACAAGTTTTCGGTAATAACAAAGGTAGACGTTATCCCCACAGGCAAAAGAATGTATGTTCTTCTTCTGATAACCTCCGAGGGCAATATCAGAAACAGGGTATGCAGGCTGAGTTTTGATCTTACAAACGAGCAGATGGATTTCTTCACGCAGTTTGTAAACGAGAACCTCAAAGGCGTAAACCTTGATGAGCTGTCCGATGAATATATAGATAAACTGACGCAGGCAATGGGCGGATATATGATGACGTTATCGCCGCTTCTCAAAGCGGTAGTCGATATATCGGCTGAAATGCAGCAGCAGGTAGAGTTCAGCGGAGAAAAGAATCTGCTGACCTGTTCTGATTTCTCGAACACTCAGATAGCAACGATACTTGACGGCAAGAACGAGCTTTGCAGCTGGCTTGACGATACGTTCTCAGGCATACAGATAAAGTTCGGAGCCGAAAGCGATACATTCGCCGTTACCAATTCCAGTCTGATAGCGGCAAGCTTCAATAAGGACGGACGAAAGGCAGGTTCTTTCGGAGTTATAGGTCCTGTAAGACTGGATTACAAAAAGCTGATCCCGTATATTGAATATTTCTCGTCAAAGGTCACCGATGCACTGTCGGCAGGCAATGACGAAGAAGAAAAGAACGAAGAAAAGGAGGCGGATTCAGTTTGAGTAAGAAGGAAAAGGAAACCAAGGAAGAAACTCAGCAGACCGCAGACACAGCCACCGAAAAGGTAGCTGAAACAACCGGAGAGGTGACAGAAGAAAAGGCTGAAGCAAAAGCCGAAGAAATCAAGGTAGATCCCAAGGATCTCGAAATTGCCGACCTTAAGGATAAGCTGCTCAGGACTATGGCGGAATTCGACAACTACAGAAAGCGTACCGCCAAGGAAAGAATGGAGCTTCCCCCGAGATTACGGCAAGAAACCTAACGGAGTTTTTACCCGTTATGGACAATCTCGACAGAGCGCTTGCGGCGGAGTGTAAAGACCCCGACTACAAGAAGGGCGTTGAGATGATACACGAGAGCTTTGTTACGGCTCTTCAGAACTTAGGCGTTGAGGTGATCGAATCGGACGGCGCACAGTTCAATCCTTCGTATCATCAGGCTGTACAGCAGGTTGAGGATGACAGCAAGGAAGAAGGCACTATAGCCGCCACATTCCAGAAAGGCTATAAAATAGGAGAAAAGGTTCTCCGTTTTGCGATGGTAGCAGTCGTAAAGTAAAAAGCAATCAAATGGGCTTAAGCCCGAAGAATAAACGGTTCTGTAAGAACCTTACGGTAAGGAGATAATTATCATGGGAAAAAAAATAATAGGTATTGACTTAGGTACAACAAATTCATGTGTAGCAGTTATCGAAGGCGGCGAGCCTACTGTTATCACAAACAGCGAGGGTTCAAGAACAACTCCTTCAGTTGTTGCTTTCACTAAGGACGGCGAGCGTCTTGTAGGTCAGCTCGCAAAGAACCAGGCAGTTACAAACCCCGACAGAACGGTCATTTCGATCAAGCGTCACATGGGCAGTGACTACAAGGTAGACATTGACGGCAAGAAGTACACACCTCAGGAGATCTCGGCTATGATTCTTCAGAAGCTGAAGACAGAGGCTGAGGGCTACCTCGGTGAAAAGGTAACAGACGCTGTTATCACCGTTCCCGCATACTTCACAGACTCACAGCGTCAGGCAACAAAGGACGCAGGTCAGATAGCAGGTCTTAACGTTCAGCGTATCATCAACGAGCCGACAGCGGCAGCGCTCGCTTACGGCATTGATAAGGAAGAAGAGCAGAAGATCGTTGTATACGACCTCGGCGGCGGTACGTTCGATGTATCCGTAATCGAGATCGGCGACGGCGTTCAGGGAGGTTCTCGCGACCGCCGGCAACAACCACCTCGGCGGCGATGACTTCGACCAGCGTCTTATCGACTACTTTGTAGCAGAATTCAAGAAGAGCGACGGTATCGACCTTAAGAACGATAAGTTCGCTATGCAGAGATTAAAGGACGAAGCAGAAAAGGCAAAGATCGCACTTTCAAACGCTCCCTCGGTAAACGTAAATATTCCTTATATCACAGCAGACGCTACAGGTCCTAAGCACCTGAACGTTCAGCTCACAAGAGCAAAGTTCAACGAACTGACAGCCGACCTTGTTGAAGCAACAATGGGCCCCTTCAAGCAGGCAATCAGCGATTCCGGTCTTTCAATGAACGAGATCGACAAGGTACTGTTAGTCGGCGGTTCTACAAGAAGAATCCCCGCTGTACAGGAAGCTGTAAAGAAATATACAGGCAAGGATCCCTTCAAGGGAATCAACCCCGATGAGTGCGTTGCTATGGGTGCGGCTCTGCAGGGCGGCGTTCTCAACAAGGAAGTAACAGGTCTGTTACTGCTCGATGTAACTCCTCTGTCACTCGGTATCGAAACAGCAGGCGGTGTCTGCACAAGAATGATTGAGAGAAACAAGACCATTCCTACAAAGCACAGCCAGATATTCTCGACTTACGCGGATAACCAGCCCTCAGTTGATATAAACATCTTACAGGGTGAACGTGAATTTGCCAAGGATAACAAGTCTATCGGTACATTCAGACTTGACGGTATCGCTCCCGCTCCCCGTGGTATCCCCCAGATCGAAGTAACCTTCGATATAGATGCCAACGGTATCGTAAACGTATCCGCTAAGGATCTCGGTACAGGTAAGGAACAGCACATCAGTATCACTGCTTCAACAAATATGATCAAGGACGCGATATTGATAAGGCTGTCAAGGAAGCTGAAGCATTCGCCGCTGAGGATAAGAAGAAGAAGGAAGAGGTTGAGGCTCGTAACGCCGCAGATCAGATGGTTTACCAGACTGAAAAGTCGATGAACGAATTCGGCGACAAAGGTTACACAGGCTGATAAGGATTCCGTAAATCCCAAACTCGACGCTCTTAAAGGAAGCTCTCAAGGGTACAGACGTTGAGGCTATCAAGAAGGCTCAGGAAGAGCTTCAGACAGCATTCTACGCAGTAGCCGAGAGAATCTACAAGGAACAGGGCGCTGCAGCACAGCAGGCTGAGGCTGCTCAGACAGATGTTCAGGGCGAAGGCACAAATGCCGCAGGCGGTTCGGATGATAATGTGGTTGACGCTGATTACACAGATGCCAACTAATCAATAACATTGCGTATGAGCCGGGAACTCTCGGCTCATATTGCTGATTTTGCAATACTTTATAAAACGGCAGATAATTCTGTCGGGAAGGTTTAGACCATTATGGCAGAAAAAAGAGATTATTACGAAGTGCTCGGTTTGCAGAAAGGTGCGACCGACGATGAAATTAAAAAGCCTACCGTAAGCTCGCCAAGCAGTATCACCCCGACCTTAACCCCGATAATCCTGAGGCTGAAGCCAAGTTCAAGGAGATAAACGAGGCAAACGACGTTCTCTCCGACCCGCAGAAACGTGCAAAGTATGACCAGTTCGGCCACGCAGGTGATAGATCCGTCATACGGCGGCGGTGCAGGCGGATTCGGCGGCGGATTCGGCGGATTTTCCGGCGGATTCTCGTCAGCGGACGGCATAGACCTCGGCGATATTTTTCGACTCTATATTCGGCGGTGGCGGCGGACAGCGTTCCAACCCCAATGCCCCAAGACAAGGCTCAGATATTGCCATAAGCCTTGATATCAGCTTTATGGAAGCGTGCAAGGGCCTGTCGCACGAGGTTGAGATAAACCGTGCCGAAACCTGTGACAGCTGTCACGGCTCCGGTGCAAAGGCAGGCACAACTCCCAAGACCTGCCCCGATTGTCACGGAAGCGGTCAGGTAAGAGTACAGCAGAGAAGTATGTTCGGTATGATGTCCTCCACACGTCCGTGCTCACGTTGCGGTGGTAAGGGTAAGATTATAGAAACCCCCTGTCCTACCTGTAACGGTCAGGGCAGAGTACAGCGCCGTAAGAAAGTCGTTATCAATGTACCCGCAGGTATAGATAACGGTCAGACGCTCTGCGTAAGAGGCGAGGGTAACTGCGGTACAAACGGCGGTCCCAAGGGCGACCTTAATGTACGCATTACGGTACGCAAAGACCCGATATTCGAACGTAAGGGCTTCGATGTATGGTGCGAGATACCGATAACATATTCACAGGCGGTTCTCGGTGACGAGCTTACAGTGCCTACAATAGACGGCAACGTTAAGTACAGCATACCCGAGGGTACACAGCCGGGTACTGTTTTCAGGCTGAGAGGCAAGGGTATAAAGAAGCTCCAGCGTGAAGGCAGGGGCGACCAGATGGTAAGGGTAGTTATCGAAGTACCCAAGAAGCTGAACAAGAAGCAGAAGGACGCATCGCTGAGTTTTGAAAAGGAGCTTACTCCGTCAAACTATGAAAAGCGTACCAGCTTCTTTGATAAGATAAAGAAGTTCGGCGACGACCTTAAAAAGAATTTCCAGTAATCAATATAAGCTGTCATGCGGTAAGACGTGTGACAGCTTTTCTTTTGCTTGTTGACATCAAGGAATAATAGTGATATAATAACGTTAGTTGATACTAACTTAATTGTGAGGAGATATTTATGAACAAGAAAAAGAAAATGATAATCTGCTTTGTGCTTGGAATGGTAGGCTGTCTGTGCTTCGGCGGCGGTGACTGGCTGATGATATACGGCAATACGGCGCATACAGGCGAGATTTACTGGCTTACACAGGGCGTAATCGGAATATCTCCGGCAAGAAACGCAATTGCTATGGCGCTTGCTTTTCCGGGTATAATCTGTTACGGAACAGGACTTTTCGCAATGGCAGGATTTATAAAGGATAGCAGAGATAGAAAGATATACCGGTGCTGAACATATTCGGACTTACACCGTGGCTGTGCCTGCATATTTTTTTACATATTATTACTTGCAATCTATGCCTATATGGGAAGCAATGGCTATCAGGGGGCAGATGAGATATGCCACGCTGTGTACTCCCTCGCTGTCTTGGATAGTACCGCTTTCCGAAGCGTTTATGCTGCCGCCGTTTATCTATTATATGTATCTGCAACTCAGGGGAAAGACCTGTTTTTCAAGGCTCGGCGGATTTTTAGGTGCAAATGTATTGGTGAATTACGGTGTGCTGTACGTTGTTTCGCTTATTATGCCTGATATACCCGCAAGGCTCGGTTTCAAAAACGGATTAATGAGTGAAAGTATGATAATACTCTATGCAGTGCTTATTATCTGCACGGTTAAAAATATACACGGTGTTAGCGGACGAGGAAAAAATTCACACTGATTCCGTAAATTAAAAATTTTGTTTGCTTGTCATTTTCTTCCGGACACGGACATATAATTCTTCAGATGAAAAAAGCGAGGAGGATTTATTATGTTCGTTATGACTATGACCAAGCGTAAACTTATCCGTGCGGTCATGTTTGTGTTAGTGCTGATTACCGGCATCGCTATAGGAGTATTCGCCATACTTTCGTCTATAGATACCGGTGCGGAAAACGTAAAGCTGCCGATATATAATGTAAAGCGCACCGACAACAAAATAAGCATTACGTTTGACTGCGCGTGGGGAAACAGCAACACCGACAAGCTGATCTCGATACTTGCCGAAGCCGATGCGAAGGCTACATTCTTTTGTAACGGGAGAATTTGCGGATAAGTATGCAGACGATATAAAGAAGCTCAGCGATGCAGGCCACGAGATAGCTAATCACAGCGACAAGCATCCGCATATCAAGGGTATGAACGTAAACGACCTCATAGCCGATACGAAGGAATGCTCACGCAAGATAAAGATGATAACGGGCAATGCTCCTACGCTTTATCGTGCGCCCTACGGAGAATATGACGACAAGGCGGTAACCACGCTTTTCGGAATGGGAATGAGCGTCATTCAGTGGAACAAGGACAGCATCGACTGGGATAAGCCGACCCCCGAAACAATAATCGAGCGTACAACAAAGAATATTTCGGGTGGCTCGATACTGCTTTTCCATAACGACCTTGAAAACACGACTCAGGCACTGCCGACCGTGCTTAAAAGTCTAAAGGAACAGGGCTTTGAGCTTTGCACAGTGAGTGAGCTTTTTGCTTGAGGGAGATTATACTATCGACTCAAACGGAACTATGATGCCAAAAAGCAAAACAACGGTAAATCAGATAATTTATACCGATAATCATGATGCGAATCTGGCTTTTGAAGTGCTTGCCGAAAAGCTGAGCATAAGCGATATAAACGCTTTGCAGAGCAAGGATGTTTCGATGGATACCGCCCGTAAATTAGCGTCATATCTTACGCAAGAGCAGATAACGGCACTGAAGGCACTGCCCGAAGAAAGCCTTTACAACGGCTTTATAAAGCTGAAAGAGGCAGTATATGCCCGTGAAAACGCCGTTCGGGAAGCTCGACCGAGCCGATAATCAAAGACTGAAAAATAATATTTCACCGCACGGTAAAAACGCTGTGCGGTATTATTTTTGCGCCACAGTTGACCGACAGTTAAAAATCGTGTAATATAATATAAGAAAATTATATCGGAGGAATTTTAATATGAAAGCCTTACTGATAGTAAATCCCGTTTCGGGAAAAAGAAGAATAACAGGTGAGCTTGTAGAGATAATCAGCCGTCTTGAAAAGGGCGGATATGTAACTACCGTACACGTTACCGAAAGACGAGGTGACGCTACCGAAACCGCAAGGATTCACGGTGGTGAATATGATGTGATTGTCTGCTGCGGCGGCGACGGAACGCTCAGCGAAACGGCAAACGGTATGATAGAAGGTGGTCACAAGACAAAAATCGGTTACATTCCGTCCGGAACAACTAATGATTTTGCATACGGTATAGGACTTTCGTCAGATGTTATGACAGCGGCTGACGATATTGTAAGCGGAGCGCCCAAAGCGTTTGATGCAGGAAGATTCAACGAGCGTGAATTTATGTATATAGCCTCTTTCGGCGCATTTACTCAAAGCTCTTACGGCACACCGCAGAATCTCAAAAACGCATTCGGTCATTTTGCGTACATCTTGAGCGGAATAAAGGAGCTTGCCGAGATAAAGCCGTATCATATGAGCGTATATGATTCGGACGGAATACTGCACGAGGGCGATTACATATTCGGTGCGGCTTGCAATGCAACATCTGTCGGCGGAATAATCAAGCTTGACGAGAATCTTGGAGATCTGAGTGACGGAGTTTTTGAAGTGATGCTTGTACGTTGCCCGAAAACGCCTGTCCAGATAAGCCTTATGGCAAAGGCCCTTCTCAGCGGAAATTACGATAACGAATTTCTCGATTTCTTCCACACGAAACAGCTTGACATCCACAGTGATGAGGCTCTGTCGTGGTCGCTTGACGGAGAAGAGGCAGACGGCGGAAAAGATACTCATATCGAGGTATTGCACGAGTCGGTGAATATTATTCTTCCTAAGAAAAGAGGACAGGCAACGGTATGATAGAGTATATCCACGAGCCTACAGACTTACAGTGCGGTCAGGCTGTGCTTGCTATGGTGCTCGGAAAGACGGTTGAAGAGATAGTTACATTTCTCCAAAATGACCGTGAGACCACCCTTGCCGAGATGAAAAGAACGTTCAGAGAACACGGCGTTCATATATCCGATGAGCGTATAGCGGTACAGAAAAAGGAACAGC